>JACCDW010668801.1_pt1 | contig 15581 bp, 34 predicted proteins | sample 7449781 | NCBI WGS metagenome assembly JACCDW01 (sample SAMN15323449, study PRJNA562643) | freshwater metagenome | isolation source: river surface water | place: USA:Blue River Watershed | collected 2017-08-18
CTCCTTGGTCTTGGTACTTGCCATCGCCATAGGCGCTAGCAACATCACCATCGAGCTTCATAAACATAATTTGCACTATCCCTTCATTGGCGTAGATGCGAGCTGGAAAAGCCAGGGGATTGACAATACAAATAGTGAGAAAACCAGACCAACCAGGCTCAATTGGCGTAACGTTAATGATTGTGCCTTGACGTGCATACGTTGACTTCCCGTCTGTGATGCCCATCACATTGTTAGGCATCGAGATGCGTTCAAGGCTAACGCCAAGCGCGTAGGAAAAGGGAGGAAGAACGAAAAACGTGCTGCCATTTTCTTGACGAGGCTCCTGCTCTTCCATTAGCTCCGTATCAAAGCTCTTCACGTCAAGAGGAAAGTCTTTGCTCACGCTGTTATCAATGACCATGAAGCCTTCAGGAGAAAGGCGCAGGTCATAGCCAGCATGAGACAGGCCATAAGACAATGCTTTCGTGCCATTATCTAGTTCACGACGCTTCTCTCCAGTGAAAGGAAAGATGATGTCGTTTTCAGCGAGAATGCTAATTTGCTTGTCGTTAAGAAGCACTGTTTGAAGAGCGATTGAACAGACTCAGAGCGAGCCAAACTAAAATCGTGGCAGGCCAAAAGGGCACAGACGGCCAGATTGCCTGAACCGCCCATGCCCCTAGACAAGCCAGCCCGAAAGTAATTCCAAGAGCTATGCCTACTGCCAGAAGGTAGATAGCCCAGTCCTTGGAATCTCGGGAGTGCTTCATTGTCAGAAGAGATCGTCGCTAGACGAAGACGAGGAGCTAACGGCTTCGCCGTTTTGCCAGAAGGAAGAATAAGCCTTAGGGCTATTCTCCATCTTGTTGACAGTCACTTGTCCCTTGAAATGGGGAGCAGTGTCCTTATCACGCTTGTCGTTGTTCCACAGTGCCACGCGGAAGCTGTAGTTTCCTTGTGCATTGGGACCAGCCTTTTTGGCTGCATTCAGAATGTCGGGAGTGAGATCGACAGTGCCGCTGAAAACGGGAAGATTGCCAGAGGGCATGTAGTGTTCCTCAAAAGGAGAGTGGTCGGCCCTGGAGGGGCTCTAGAAGCATAGCGGGACTAAACGAGAAGTCAAGCTCCACGGTCCATAGAAATGGTTAAGGGCCGTCCGCCTGGATAGTGCTCAAGAAAGTACTGCTGCGTTTTCTGGGCCATGATCCCTGCCTGCATAACAAGGTCAGTGCCGTCAAGGCTCACGATTTGCGCTTCCTGTCCTTCGCCCGTATCGGGATCGTAAATGGCGATAGCGCAATGCGCTTCATTGATTTCAATGCCGTACATTTGTTCAATGGCTTGGGAATAGGCTCCGAGCTGCATGCGGTAGTCGCCTAGCTGCGTATCGGGCTTTTGTTTGTAGCTTGTCTTCCAATCAAGCAGGGCAATGTTGCCATTGCCCATAGTGGCAAGCATGTCAAAGGTGCCTGAGTAGCCAGTTTCAGTGGAGGGGCAATACCAAGCGATGGCACTTTCCACCAAGAGGGGACTAGCTACGCCAGTTAGGAAGTTGGCAATGCTGTCGAAATAAGGAACGAACAATGGATGGGAATCAAGATGACAATTGATATCCTCGCCATTCCAGAAATCCTCCAGCACTCCATGAAGCCAATTGCCACGTTCTACGGCAGAGCGTGTGCGACGATTAGCTTCCTCATTGCCTACTTTCTTTCGCCAGTTCATGAGCGCTGCAATCTTGCCAGGCGGCGAACACGCGCTCGCAATAGTCGTCACAGAGGGCAAAACAATGCCTTCTGGGGCATTTGGAAAATTTTGCAAGCAATAGTAACGACGGTTGTTGATCTGAAGCCGATTGGGTTCGTAGCGGGCGAGAGAAGGCATCGAAAGAGCGTCGAGACATAGATCGTAACAGGACACTATTTTTCGTTCATGTCCCAAAAGTATTCGCAGCCCTCTTCCGTATAAGGCGGCGTTGCAAGGTAAGTTTGCCAGCGACTAGCGGGCGCCATATAGCGCCAGCAATCCTCCTTGATAGGGCATCCATTACCTTGGCACATTGCATGATCGGCCATGAGAATAGTGCGTGCAGTTTGAAAAAGAAAAGTTCGATCAGCAGCAGGATGCTCAGCAATAGCAAGCAGCATTGCAGCAATACGTTTATCGCTGCTAAGCGTATCCTCGGGAAAGCTCCAGAATGCTTCATGGCAAGCATCAATCAGCGTCCGTCTGTTTGTCAGCATCTTTCAACAAGTCTGCAAATTCTTCTGCTTGTACATTGAAGGCATCAACAATGAGAGAACGGGAATAGCCACAGCCCATCAAATAGCAGGTAAAGTCCTCGACAACTTCGTATATGGTTGCCTTGTAGCTCACCACTTCAATGTCAAAGCTTGGATCGCCATAGCGATTAGTGATTGAATGCTTCCATGAATGTTTCCATGGAGAAAGGGAAGAATCATTCATGGCAAAACCAAACTTGCAAGGAACAAAATGAGCAAGGCTAGAGCTGTAGAAGCAAAAGCAACTAACAGGAACAAGCCGAGAGGATCATCAGCTAAAGAGGCTGGAAGGAATGCGATTAAGAGGGGCATTGTCTTCATTAAGGCAAATGGTTCCAGCAAAGGCCCGCGCAAAGCGGGCCGCTGCTAGATCTATGGCTTTTTTGCAACGAAAGCTTTCATTGCTTCAACCATTGCTTCTGTAGTGTCGCAGGCACGAACAAGATCAATTTCCTTGGTCATCTCTGTTTTAGTAATGACCATTTGCTCTTCTTTCGCCCAGACAGTCATCATGGCCGCTGCCACATTACCAAACTGCTGCCACGTCTTTACTTCTGTGGCACGGGATAAGCCAATAGCTTCCAACGCAGCTTTACCAAGCGCCATGCTGTTCTTCTCATCCGCATAGCCAAATGGATTGGCTTTGCAAATGGTGGTCAGGGCAGTTTTGGCATCAAACGCTTCTCCACTGGTCCCTGCCACGGCGGCGGGAGTATTCCCTCCTTCTCCAGCAGGCTCAGAAGGAGCTTTAGCTCCCGTTGGCGCCTTGCTTGTCCGCGTAGCTTGCTTCGGAGCTTCCTGTTGGAGCGGGAGTTTAGGCGTTCCTTTTTCATCTTCTTTGGGGATGTCTTCGCCTGCATAGAGACGCAGGCCAAGGCCAGTGAAGGTGGCAATAGCTTTTACTGCAGCACGCTGGCAGTTGTCAGAGATGGCGCGACCATCCAGCTCCTTGATGGAATTGTGCTTCCTGTCCATGATCGGGAAGATCAATGCAACAGTACGGCGGCAACCATCAGTGAGGTAGGGGCGAAGATAGTAAGCACCTGGCGTGCCAAACACCACTTCCCCAATGGTCTTTTCTTCAAAAGCCACAAAATACGTCGGGAAATGCTCCTTTAGATAGCGATAGGCAAAAGGCCAAGACAAATAGGACAAGCCCTTATAGTCCTTCTCAATGTGAGGGCCAATGTCGGGCGTGTCGTAGGCAGCTTTAAAGGCTTCAGCACTAATCTCCAGAGGGGAGAAGATGCCGTTATAACGATCCATTGCAGCTTGTTGGGCAGGGTCCATGGAAGAAAGATCAGACGGGGAATAGAGCATAAAGGAATGGTTCACTGCTTCGACTGCGGCAAGCTCATGTATTCGCCATACATAATGACGAAATCAACGCTCATCTCAGAACCTTCGTTCTTGGTGATAATGCTCTTACCAGGCAGTGGCCAATCGGCAACTGCGCGAATGTCAGTAGGAAGCTCGTAGTATTTTGAGTCGAATCCTTCATCAATAACGCCTTGCTCCCATAGGAGCTTTACGTCTTGATCGCCATGCTCAAGAAGAAATTCTTCGCAAGCCAGTTTAAGCTGGGAAACTTTCATTGAAATCAGTTTCAAGAGACGTGGAATAGTCTTCGATGAGATCGAAGGCGCCGCTTGCCAAGGTGGCACTGCCTTCCCAAATGGGCGTAGAACGGACAAGACGCTCTAGGGTTTCGCTGAGGCTCAATCGAGCTTCATGAGCGATGTTGCCAAGATGGGCGTAGGCGGTATCAGTTAAGCTGAAATGCCGGCCCTTTTTCAGTTCTTTGTTGCTATTTGTCATAAAACAAGGGACCAAGCAGGTAGCCGATTGAAAAGCCGATAATGGCGGCGAGCCAGAGTTCCATGGGCGAGAGGCATCGGGAACATGGCCAGACTAGCCATAGTTCTTGGGGCTGCCAACCAGGCCGCATATTGTAATAAGTTATTGATTGCTGCCCCTCGCATCACCTTGCTTTATAGGGCTGTTGCCCCTTGAATTCCTTGCTACAACGGAGGCATTCCCACTCCCCTCCATGGCATTCTCCATCCTGGATCACATTGAGAAGCTTGAAACAAGCGATCATCCAGGGAAGTACATCTGTCCAGCATGCGGAGGCAACGACCTCTCCATTAACACCAACAACGGTGCCTACAACTGTTTCAACGATGATTCAGCAAAGCACCGCGCCGAAATTCGCAACATTCTTGCTCCGCTTGATCGCTGGGAACGCCCTCTTCGCGAACCACAGTCTTACACTTTCCCCTACAAAAATAGGCAAGGCGAAACTACTATCAATGTGCATCGCGATGATGCAAGTGGCAAGAAAACAATTAAGCAAAGCTATCCGTCAGTGCCACAAGGCACGCATCAACGCAAGGCATACATTGATGAAATAAGAAGCACAATTCTTCCTTATCGCTTTGATGAGGCCCTCACTGCTTCACAAGTAACTGGGCTTCCCATCTTCATTGTTGAAGGAGAGTTGACGTGTGACCGCCTGTGGGAAATCGGCATTCCATCAGTTACTTTTCTTGGTGGTAGTGGCCAATATCGTGCAAATGGCGACTACTCCCTGTTGTTTCGCGGCAAGAAGATTGTTCTATGTCCTGATCGTGATGAGCCTGGCATTGCGCTCATGCGGGAAGTGGCTTCAGACAATCCTGGAGCGCAATGGCTCTATGCCGATCCTGGTAATTTTGAATGGGACAGTCTTCCGCAAAACGGCGGCTACGACTTAGCTGACTGGCTTGATGATGGTGCAGATCAAGAACTTATTCTTTCCTCCATTGTTTCAAAGGATCGCCATGAAGGCAAAGACGGACTTCCTTCCTATGAGGAAATCATTGGCACCTTTGAGCGCATGGTCGGGCTATTTGACAATGATGCTCGCGTGGCATTTGAAGCTTCTAAATGGCTAGAAGCTCATGGCGTGAAGATGCCGCAAGCGAATATCGACAAGATGATCGATGAAGCTCGTTCTCGCTTGTTTGGCAAGGAAGAGATAGAAACCATTGACGTGCTGCAATTGATTGATGATGATTCCGTAAGGGAATGGTTGATTGCTGGTATCGTTCCGCTTGGTAGCGTCACTCTTCTTGCTGCACAAGGCGGCACTGGCAAAACCAGCTTGGTCTACAACTGGGCTCTAGGCGTGGCCACTGGCTCCTCTTGGTCTGGGCGGCGTTGTCTCCCTGGCAAATGCTTGCTCATCTCAGCTGACGAACCATTGTCAGACACTAAAGAGAAGCTTTCCATCATCGGCTATCAAGAAGCCAACATTCAGCCCGGCATGATTTCCTTCTGGGAAACCTGGCGCTTTGCTCACATGCAACAGCTTGAGCGCTTCATCAAGAAGCATCGTCCAGTATTTGTCGTTATTGACTCGCTCACGGCTTGTTTCGCTGGCATGAACGTCGATCTCATTAAGAGCAATGCGGGTGATTCTCTCTATGCATTGCGCGATATGGCCAATGTCTACAAATGCTCCATCGTCATTCTTCACCACTTAAACCGTCAAGGGGGCTTGCGTGATAGCTCTAGTTTTGTTGACAATGTGAGTGAAGTGGTGAAGCTCTATCGCCAAGAGGGCAATTTTGATCAAAACCAGTTTGTTCTGGAATGGGTGAAGAGCCGCAGTGGCCTAGCTGGCAAGCACGTCTTGAAGCGCAATGCCGTGAATTATGGATGGGATTACGCTGGCCCTCTTGGCAATTCCATTGCTGAGCTGGATCGCGTGGCTAACTATGTAAACATGCGTCCGCACGAGCGGTTCAGCAAGCAGCAAGTGTCGTTGGGAACTGGTATGAATGAGAATGTCACCACTGGCAAGCTCCTTGAAATGGCACGACGCCAAGGGCTCATCACTAGCAGCTTCATTGTTGGCCCGCACGATGAACGCACACGCATGTACCACTCCTGGGACTATCAAGGGCCTGATTTGGATTTCACTTCTCCCAATGCGCCCATAGAAAGCATCCCCCATAAAGAGGATGCTGATCACGATTTTTTCTAACTTCGCAATAGGAGGGAGGCTCTATTGCACAGCCTCCCCGCTGCTTACCGTGGCGAGCAGCTTTCAATAGTTTAGCTTTTTAATTACGATGGAGGAAAGAATATTGTGAACCATGAAAATCATTTGGGACAATAGTGGAAGCGCGGCGCCTGTAGCGCCGCTTGTGCTTGAGACGGAAGCTGAAATTGAACGCTTCTTTGCTGAGATGGAAGCGGGGATTGCAGCAGAAGAAGACGATGACGAAGAATGAAAAAGGGGCCTGATGGCCCCTTTGTTATTTGCGCTTACCTTTGAAGCTTTGAGCGTCTATCAGCTTTTTGAATTCCTCTTCTTCTTTGCCTTTGCCATAAAGCCAAGCCCTAGTGCTCTGTCCAGGCTTCGGACCATTCGGTGGCAGCTTGACGATTTTGTAATCCTTGAATTCTTCGTTCATAGTTCAATTGACGACAGAGCGGGCAGTGAAGCTGAGGGATGAGACGAGGGTCGCTGTATTTGTGCTTGACCAGCCATTCAGTGATGGCTTCCTTGTCCATGGGAAAAGCGGATGAGGCAATGCCATCATGGCGCCGACCAGTTCCATCTCCATTTGCCTTGTGCCAGAACAAAAAGCTGCATAAACTCGCTTGATTTTGGCTCAAACTCCCTTTACCCTCACCACAGGTCTAGCCAAGTGTCGCAAGCCCATCAGCGATGGCTCCTTAGCGCATAGGCATGGCCAGCCAGGGCTAGCGTAGCCCCCAAGGGCGGAGCGTTCATTCATAAGGCCAAGATCACCTATCAAAAACGATCAAAGCCAAACGATGCCTAAAACCTCTGCAATGCCGCTCAAGCCAGAGTGGAGCCCCCAAAGGGCGGAGCGTTCATTACATAAGGCAAAAGAAGCCTTCAATGAACAAAACTCTCCTTAGCATTGCCAAGGAATTTTTCTGAACAATGCTTAACGCTCCACGAGCAGTCGATCACTTGCCTCTGCTTGAACATAACGGCACTGAAATTTTGCCAATTGTTCACTATGGCTTTTCTTCTCCCAGGAAAGGGCCGCAACCAGCGGCCCGCACGCTTTACGGAGCACGGGATAATAATGGAGAGCGCCATTGGCGCTCTAGCCTGCATGAAATTGAAAAGCTAATTGATAGTGGCTTCGCTGCTCAGGAGCAGAGCGATGCAGAGTGAAGGAGCGATTAAAAATGAATATTGTGAGAGTCCTAAGTCCTGCATGGCAGTTGCCTATCGGCGTGAAACAGACGAAGATCTGATTCCCGCTGGACTTGATGCTGCCTATGCAGAAATAGTCGATAACTTCCAGCATGAGATGGAAGACTTTGTAAGGAAATATTGCCCAAAGCGCTTGACCGACTTCGATCAGCTCATGGAACAAGCCTTTTGGCAATATCATTAGAAAGCTGGAACGGGGCGCTTTGGGCGCCCCTTTTGCTATGACCATTTTCCCTGCATCGTCAGAAGAAGAGCTTTCGCAAGAAGAATGGCAGGAACTATGCAGCTTGAAAGAAGCCATTGATGGCTATCCGGCAAGCATTGCTACTGCCAAAATGGAACGTTTTACGGAACTATTTGTTCGTTCTCTCCATGGAAAAGGAGATACAATTCGTTAGAGAATAGAACTGCGTAATGGCTAAGCCTGAGATTGAATTTACAACGCCGGAAGAAGAGCTTGAATATGCTGCTAATGCATTGAAAAAAGCAGGCGTAAGCTTGACGCAGTTTGAAGCAGTTAGGGAAACAAAAGTTAATGGTGGCACTGGCGCTGCTGCCTATTCCAAAGAAATGCTTGGTCTTAGGCGATGGATGGTGCAAGAGCTTCTTGCTGCAAAGATGAGTAATCGTCAAATAGCAAATGTTCTAAAGCTAAGCAAAGAAACAGTTAATGGAGATAGACATTTCAACAGGCAGCTATACACTGAAGAAATTCTCAAGAACCAAGACGTGCATCGAGCACGTCTTTTAAAAGAGCAAATGGACTTAAAAGACTTAGCCCTAGATAGCTTTGAGAAGAGCAAAAGGAAGCGCGTGATAACAATGATGGAAGGAGGTGACGATGGAAGCAAGGAAATGATCAAAATTGAAGAAAGTGCTGGCGATGCATCGTTTCTCAATGTGGCAAAGAACTCTCTTGTCGAACAAGCCAAGCTGCTTGGTCTCAATGAAATCAAACAAGAATCACAACAAGACAATTCCTATAGGAAATTCCTTAAAGACCTTTCCACCACCATTGCAAAAGAAAAAGAAGCCAATGCTACTGAGGAACGCAGAAAGAATTCTTTACCTGCATCGGCGGAGGTGAGCTTTGATGCTGAACCAGAGAAAGAGGAATGGCCTGAAGCCATTCCTTTACAAACAATTAATAAAGACGACTATTGACAAGCGCCGCTAGCGTAGGCACACTGTCATTGTTGCGCTCCTCTCTTGTCTGATTTCACCTTCTCCACTGCTGAAGCCTTTCTGCGAGAGGCTGCTGCTGCCAAGCAAAGCAAGCGTGATGCCATCTCCGCTTCCATCGCTCCTCATCTTGCCGACCATGGCACTGTAGGTATTCCGCCAAAGCTCCATAAGAGCATTGAGAAGCTCCTGGAGCACTATGGCGATGAGACCTACCGGCAAGTGGCGCTGTTCGCTCTTGGCAAGTGGTTTGAAGCCCATACGGACGCTGCAGAGGATCTGTTTGCCACTGGTCAGATGCCAGAAGCAGTGGCTTGCATGATGGATGCCACGCGCATTTCAGACTCTCTCCATCTCATTTGCGAAGTGGGAAGCCTCGGCGGTGATCAAGATTGGAAAATTATGCTGGAGAAAGAACTCTCTCAAGCCATTCTTGAGCACATTGAGGAAGAATTATGACACCATGTCGCACTTGGAAGATAACTACTTCCGAAGGTAAAACTATTGCATTGGGAGCTATTTCCGCTAAGCAAGCTGAACACTTTATGCTTGCAATACGCCCTGATATTAAGATTGCTTTGATTGAAGAAATCAAACCTCTTCCGGAAGATCTTCCAGAACAATTGCGATGAATGATTTCATTGGCCTAGCTTGTGCCAGCGATTGGGGCAGCGCATGGTTCGGCCCGCTTTCTATTAGTTGGCAAAACAGCATGGGCTCTTATGCCTTTGCTCCACATCGCAAGTGGGGCAATGTGCTTGTTATCTTCAAAAGCCGTGAATTCCTTTTCCATTGATTCTTCATGGACACGCATCAGCCTTCCTTCATTGTTGAAGGCACGCCATTGGCGCCCACAGTTCACATTGTGCTTCCTCCTGAGCTTCAGGAAGATGCCAAAGCTCTAGCAGCAGAAAACATCCACCCTGCATGGAACAAGGCTCAGCATCGCGGACGCCATTTCGTGATTACCACCAATTCGTTAGACGATTTGTCTGAGCTAGCGGATTACGCCCGCGTTGGCATTGAAGAGCCAGAGCCTGACCTTACAAAACGGAAACGCCAGGCCCTGCAAATTCTGCTTGACAGGACCAACAGGCATGCCGTGCTAGAGCCTATGGGCGCCTGCCATTGCATTGCTACTAAATGGCGGGACAAGCCATTGCCAAGCCACAAGGCCGCCTATCGCACCACGCTGGAACTGAGGGAAAGGGCAGGCTCTGTAAAGAATTGTTACAACGCTTGACCTAGCTTCCTGAAGGCGGCATACTACTGGGCATGCGGGCGAGAGCTTGCATGCCCTTTCTCTTTAAAGCAATGACTGCAAGGTTTTATCATTGGGGAGAGAAGCTTTCAGCTTTCATTGATAGCCGCTTGGTAATGAGCTTTGGCTCTCCCATTACCAGCGTGCCTATCACGGTGAAGGAGCTTCAAGATTTTGTTTGCACGTTAGAGCAGGCAATTGACGATGAGCCAAATGTCAAGCAACGCATTGCACTTGGTTCTATTAAACACATTTTTCAAGCCTCTCTAAAGCAAGCACAAAAGGATCATGAGCAGATTGTCGAAGAAACGCCTACTGGCGCAGATCTGGAAGAATATATGCTTTCTTACGCACGTGCCATCAAAGAAGGAGCTTTGTGAGCATGGCCTTCTTTACTGATGACGATTACGACAACGATCCCGAGCTTGACTGGGAACGTCCTCAACGTTTGAACAGACAGCTAAATCTCCAGCAATTGGAGGGTCGTTTGGAGCTATGGAAGCAAAAGCATGAGGATATGTGCCTTAAGCTTTACCGTGCTGCCACTGGCATTTAATTATGAGCCGATTCACTAAGCTTCAATTGATGCTGGGAGAGGCTCTTAACAAGAGAGCCGATGATCAACAGGTGGTGGAGGTGATTGACGCAATGGCAGAATGGTTTGAATTTCTTTTGGAAGATATGGGCATTGAACCAGCTTCCATTCCATCGCTTCTTCGCTGGCAATATTTGCGCAGCGACTATGCAAACAAACAAGCTATTGACATAGAAAATGGCTAATCTTTCCCCCGCTGCGAAAGCCGTACTTACTGCATACGATCAACGGAAATTAGCAGTTAATAAAACCACTGCTATTGCCGCTGTTCTTCGTGCCATTGCAGAGCATTGCAAGTGCGACGATGGTGAAGGTTATTGGATTTACCGTCCAAACATCCTTGCCATTGCCGATGAGCTTGAATCCCAGTAGCCATTACCACTAATCACCCATGACACAACAACATCCCATCACACCACCGCCGGAGCTGGTGCAGCAGTGGACTGCTGACATTTTCGGAGACGCCCAAGAGTGCTTCTCTTGCGAAGTCGAGTTCGCCAACAGAGCCGCCCAATGGGGAGCCGACATGGAGCTGGCGGCCTGTTGCAGACAACTCACGGATCCCAAGTGGTACGACGAAATCAAGAACTTGCGTGGGCCCTTCCGCGCAGCAGAGCTCCGCGCCATCCGCCGCCCCAAGCCGCCAAGCTTGAAGGAACAGGCGCTGTCGCTCGTTGAGCAGCACGAAGACGGCTGGCGGCCGTCACCCAAGGACTGGGACACCATCCGCCGCGCATTGGAGGCACTGCCCGACAGCATTGTCGTATTTCCTTCTCAGTGTTAAAAGCATTAAAAAGCGGCAGGATGTCACCCCCACCGCTCTTGCAACTGGATCTCACCCCAGTCGCTTTGCTGCTTTCTGATCAGCCCCAGCACTGTAGCACACGGCAGGTATCAGCATGTATTACCTGAAAACAGGAATCAGCTAATACTTGCCCACTTACCGCCCGTCTCAATTTCCATGTCTAAACTTTCCCCCGCCGCTCAAGCAGTGCTGGATGCTGTTGAAGACGACTGCATCCACCCAGACGACAAACATCGGATTGCCGCCGCCGCCCTGCGAGCTGCTGCGGATCAGGTGGTGCCGGATGAACCAGCTCCGACAGGAATGCGGCCAGCAGGAGATGTGTACTCCAGCCGAGAGATACGACGTGGACAGCGACAAGAAACACGAAGCCAGCTCCTCGCCATCGCTGCCGAACTAGAAAACCAATGACTGAACTTTCTTCCGCTGCAACTGCAGTTTTAAATGCCTACATGGATAACTGTGGCTGGCTCGATGGTCCGTTTGAAAAAGATTATCGCTGTGCCGCTGCCGCCCTGCGAGCTGCTGCGGATCAGGTGGTGCCGACAGAAATGGATCTGCCTCCCATTGCGCCTGACCTTGGGCACTTTCGACAACACGAGCGACGGCTAACCCGCCAGCGTCTCCTCGCCATAGCCGCCGAGCTGGAAACCTCTACCACTGAAAACCGATGACTGACTTTCGTGCGCTGTGTGCTGAGCTGCTACAGGAGCTTTGTTGTCATTACAGATCTTGGGACTTAAAGGAGGGGAACTGCTCGGATGTGGTGAGCCGCGCCCAAGCCGCCCTATCCCAGCCCAAGCCGCCGAGCTTGAAGGAGCAGGCGCTAGAGGCCATGCACCGCAATTGGAATCCACACAACAACGACGATTTCGACACCATCCGCCGCGCACTGGAGCAGCTCGATGACTGACCACCTCACCTCCCGCGCCCAGTGTCTAATCGAAGAGTTTGAGTACGGCGAAAGCGTTCGCGAGGGCATTGCCAATGTGCTGCTGCACCTTGCCGTCACCTGGGATAACTACAGCGACGGTGACGAGTACTGGCACGGAGTCACGACTGACACCCTTGAAGAGCTTGCCACTGAACTCACGGCTCCAACCCTGCTTGATCGCGCCTTGGCTGGGGATCGTGCTGCTGCGAGACAGTTCCTGCAGGAGGCGGGCTTTGTTGACGAACACGGCCAACTCACTGCTCCTTTGATTTGACTTCCGGTGACGAATGGAAAGTAGCAGATGTTACGGTACGTTAGGCAGAGCCATGGACGGTGGGCTAAGTTCCACCAGGTGATGTCGGTCTTGGACTGCTCGTCTTTATCGTACTTGACACCCCGATACGTGAGCGTCATTATTCTGTAGCGGTTGATACGGAAAGTATACGACCGTTGTTGTATATGATGTCGTTCATCTTGTAACACAACCACAGATTGATTTAACAATGAAAGGTTTTGGTTTTACCAAGCAACACCAGCGTTCCTCCAGTTATTGGGTTGCTGCTTACACCAAAGACAATGATGATGAACCCATTGCAATTCACAAAAAGATCTTGGTCTATAAACAAGGTCAAGATAAAGAAGCAATGATGACTAACTACTGCAACTCAATTATGCAACTCAACAAAAACATATGGGAGATCCTGGTGCACCAAGGTCCATCAGAAGTTCCAGATTCAGGTGATCAGATTGTGATCCGCTTGTCTCGGGAACCATTCAAGGGCTGTAGCCAACTGACTCCTAGGTAAAATAGGCTGGACCTGGGCACGTCCTTAAACTACCTATAAGTTTTACTTATCACCCAACTCAATTCAATCCATGAAACTCCTCAAGTTTTCCAACGGTAACGCCAAGCTGCGTGATCGTTTGATCTTCAACATCCCAGCGGGTTACTCATGCCCGCACGCTGGTGTCTGTAAAACCATGGCTGATCGGGTCACTGGTAATATCCGTGACTTGCCTCAGCTCACTGGTACGCAAGCAGATGAGTATCGTTGCTTTGCTGCCATGGCAGAGACTCGTCCGACCGTGCGAGAAGCTCGTTGGCACAACTGGGATCTCTTGCGTGAAACCATCCATATGAATGGGAACCAGGCTTTGCTGCTACGTGACCTGATCGATATGTCACTTCTTATGCACGCTCCTAAGAAACTGGTGCGTGTCCATGAGTCAGGTGACTTCTGGACAGAGAACTACATGCGGGCTTGGATGATGGTGGCACAAGAGAGGACCAACCAAAAGTTCTATGCATTTACTAAATCTTTGGGCATGTGGTTAAATCTTAAAGATATTATTCCTCCTAACTTCTATCTCACCGCATCCTTCGGTGGCACTCTTGACTACTTGATTCCCAAGTATCCAGAGGTGTTTCAGCGTGTTGCTTATGTGGTCTACACAGAGCAAGAGGCAGCAGACCGTGGGCTTGAGATTGACCATTCAGATGCGCTATGCTTAGGCACCAAGCCTTTTGCGCTTTTAGTTCATGGCTCACAAAGAGCAGGATCAGAAGCAAGTAAAGCACTTAGCAAACGGAAGAAAGAAGGAGGCTTTATCGGGTATGGAAAGTCAAATAAAACCTTGCATTAAATGCGGTAGCGCCAGACGCTATCCACCACGCCCTGGTACAAAAACTGGGGCGTGTATCGATTGTTCTAATGCCAGAGTCAAAAGATGGGAGCACAAAAATAAAGAACGTGTTAAAGAAGTACAGCTTTCATACAAAGCACGCAATCTTGAAACATGGAAAGAATCTAAACGTAAATCAGTTGCAAAAGAAAGAAAAAATAATCCAGAAAAAACAAAAGCACGCAAAGAGGTGCATGCCGCTATAAAAAAAGGGATTCTTTTACCTATAACACAATGTGCCTGTAAAGACTGTGGTGTAACAGCTTGTGACTATCACCATGAAAATTATCTATTACCTTTAGAAGTCGTGCCTTTATGTCGTGGTTGTCACATAAAAAGGCATAAGACTTGCAGATCAGGTGGAATCGGATAGTATGCATTCGTCTTTTATCTGATCCATGAGTTACGTCATTGCTTGTTGGCGGTGGGGCACACCCCATGCCATCACCGCTAACCAAAAAACCAATAAGTTTGAGTTAATTCCGTTAGATTCAGATGTAGCTTTAAACAAGATTTTCTCCCACCCATATCGGGCAGGAGCACAGCAAATCTTGACGTGGATCAACGACAATGACGAAGACCTTGCCTGTAAAGAACTCTCAATTCAAGATGAGTCCCGCTTCCGTAAATAATAAGTATTTAATCTTTGACATTGAAAGCGATGGCCTGTATGACAAAGTTACAAAAGTTCACTGCATTGTTATCCATGACATTGCAGCCCAACAAACTTTTGCTTACGGGCCTGATTGCATTGCTGATGCTGTTGCTCATCTGGCAACCGCTGATGTTTTAATTGGTCACAACATTATTTTTTATGACATTCCAGTTCTACAAAAGCTACATTCATTTGACTGCAAAGCACGCATCATTGACACACTAATCTGCACACGACTCATCTGGCCCAAAGAAAAACTCTATGACATTGATGTTGAACAATATACGGAGGTTCCGCCGAACATCCGTGGATCTGCATCGCTTAAGGCATGGGGATGGAGATTGGCCGATCATAAAATCACGTTCAAAGATTTCTCAGAATATTCTGAGGAGATGTTGGAATACTGCAAGCAAGACGTTGCAGTCACAACAAAACTCTGGCAACACATCAGTGTTCAAAGGTATCCTCAACCTGCTCTTCGGTTGGAGCATGACTTTGCGTTGGCGATTAACAAACAAATTAGATCAGGCTTTCCTTTTGATATGGATGCATGTCTTGATCTTGTGGATGATCTCCGAGCAAAGGAAACACAGCTTGAATCACAACTAAAAGAAATCTTCCCACCAATCAAACATGAGACAACGTTTATTCCTAAAGTCAACAACAAAAATCGAGGCTATGTAAAAGGTGAACCATTTACCAAAGTCCGATATGAAGAGTTCAATCCTGGATCTCGTCAGCAAATTGCTGATCGACTCCGCGAAAAGTACGGATGGACTCCAGAGAAAACAACTGAAAAAGGAAATCCAATCCTTGATGATGAAGTATTAGAAAAGCTTCCATACCCAGAAGCTAAACCACTGGCTGAATACATGCTGCTCAAGAAACGTCTTGGACAGATTGCTGATGGTAACAATGCATGGCGCAAGCTTTACAACAATGACACTGGTTGTATCC
>JACCDW011399014.1_pt1 | contig 15579 bp, 21 predicted proteins | sample 7449781 | NCBI WGS metagenome assembly JACCDW01 (sample SAMN15323449, study PRJNA562643) | freshwater metagenome | isolation source: river surface water | place: USA:Blue River Watershed | collected 2017-08-18
ATTGACGTAACCTTTACCGGTGGCGTTTACACCGCAGACACAACCGCATAAACAGCGCCGAATAATCGGCCCGACACGAAAGAGGCAAGTTAATGCAATTATCCCTTGAAGTAACCAACCATGAGGGTACATACCAAGTAAACACCAATCTATTTACCATTGTGTTGTGGGAACGACGTTTTAAGCGTAAGGCCGCAGATATGGCTAACGGTATTGGTGTAGAGGATTTGCTTTATTTGGCATGGGAAGCAAGCAAACAAGCAAAAATTGTTGTACCGTCAGAATTTGACCTGTACTGCAAACAGGTAACAAACATTGAAGTAACCGCGCAAGAGGCCCCAAACCCTACCCAAGCGGCACCTACCGACGGCAACTAGCCGAACTGTTAATAGCAACAGGGTGGGCGCCGCATTGGTACGCGCAAGTGTTTGACACACAAGACCTAGCAACCGTGGTTAAAGTTTTGGGAGAACGAAACAAAAGGTAACACCATGGCGCAACAAGTTTTAGAGGTAAAAGGTATTCAAGAAACCTTGGCGCTGTTACACAAAATAGACCCAACATATAGGCGCGACATAACTAAACGTATTAAGCGCGCCGGTAACGTCATGGTAACCGAAGCCCGGCAAATGGTTACAACTATTTCCGGTGTTAAAGGCGCCCCGCTATCGGGTATGAACCGTGGCACCCTTATTAAAGGCCGTGAGGTTAAATGGAATACGGCAGCCGTAAACAAAGGTTTTAACGTAAAAGTTGGTTCACGTGCTACCAAGGAACGGTACGTACAATTCACGCGTTACACCGACGGCGTAGCAACCCATACAGAACAAATACCGTTTGGGGCTAAACCGTATCGCCTTATGACGGTGCAACAGCGTGACGCGGCGGGCGCTATTTATGACCATGCTGGACGCCATACACAAGGCTTATTTGTTGCCAACCTTGACATAGCTGGTGGCGGGCAACAACCCCGTGTAATTGACAAAGCAGTAGCGAAAAACAAACCAGCGGTGCAACAGGAAGTACAATTAGTTATCGCAGACATAGAAACAAAAACAAACAAACAACTTAAACAGAGGTACAAATAATGGCAATTAACATACCTATTATTACCTCGTTTGTTAATACGGGTATACAAGCTGCCGATAAGCAACTTAAAACGTTTGGTACAAGCGCTAAAACGGTTGCCGGTGCTGTTGGCGGTTTAAGCCTTGCGTTTGGCACGGTTCAAAGTGTGCTTGGCCCTGCTATTAAAGCCGCTTCCAATATGGAAGAGAGCCTTAGCAAAGTAAACGTAGTATTTGGTAAAGGTGCGCGAGACGTAGAAAAGTTTGCGGATAGCGCCGCTAAAAACCTTGGCCAATCTAAACAAGCAGTTTTGGAAGCTGCCGGGGTTTTCGGCACGTTTGGTAAAGCGGCAGGTTTAGCCGGTACTGACCTTGCGGTATTCAGCAACGATTTTACAACCCTCGCTACTGACCTTGCTTCGTTTAATAACACTACTCCCGAGGAAGCCGTACAAGCCATTGGCGCCGCGCTACGAGGAGAAGCCGAACCTTTGCGCCGTTTTGGTGTTTTGCTTAACGACGCAACCCTAAAACAAGAGGCAATGACCCTTGGCATATATGACGGAAAAGGCGCGCTTACTGCACAACAAAAAATATTGGCCGCACAATCGGCTATTTACAAACAAACAGGCGACGCCCAAGGCGACTTTATGCGCACTAGCGACGGCCTCGCTAACAGCACCCGCACATTGTCGGCAACGTTTAAAGACCTACAAGCTAAGTTTGGCGCCGCGTTTCTTGAACAAGCTAAAACCGCTACCGCAAACATAAACTTTTTGGCGCAAGCATTTAACAGACTGCCTACCCCGGTTAAAGACAGTAGTAACGCGTTAGTAAATTTTGGTTCAATTGCAGGAAAAATTAGCAACCCGGTTAGTTCATTGTGGTACGGGTTAACAAAATTGCGAGAGGCTTTTGAAAATTCTAAAGAAGTTGGCGCCTATAACGAAAACCTTAAATTTAGTGCCCAACAAACTATGCGTAACGCCGACGCAGCCGGTGAATTTAATCGCAAGTTGCGCGAACAACAAGAGGAAACGGGCGGCGCCGCTAAAAAAATAAACGAACTATACGACGTTATTAAAGACAAATTGGCCGACGCTTTAGACGACGCTAAAGACCAACTAGAGGACGCACAAGACGCATTTAAGGACTTTGGCCAATCTGTTGCCGACGGCATTAAAAACGGGTTTAGTTTCGCTGACGCTAAAGAGGCAGGTGTAGAAACTGGCGGCGGTTTCCTAGACGGTTTACGTGACCAAGTAGCAGGCGTAAAACAATATGCCCGCAACGTAGAACTATTGTTACAACGCGGTTTAAGCCAACAGGCCCTACAAGCTGTTTTGGACGCAGGTGCCGAGGCAGGTGCGGCTATCGCTGCCGAACTGGTAGCAGGCGGCCAAGAGGCTATAACCGGTTCTGCCGGTGTTAACGCGCTAGTTAATTCTGTTAACAGCGTTGCCGATATGTTAGGCCTAGACGCCGCAGGCCGTTTCTACCAAGCCGGTGTAGACCAAGGAACAGCACTAGTAAAAGGATTGGAAAGCGTATTAGCCAAATATGAAACAATCCTAAAAAACCCTAACCTTTCAACCAAACGCCTACAAAGCCTGTTAGGACAAGTAGAAACAGACATAGCCTTTACCAAAATTACGGCAGGTCAAACCATTGTTAGCCCACAACCAACCGCAGCAGCTAACGCGGCAGGTATAGCCGAATTTCAAGCTATGCGCGGCGTTACCAACAACTACACCGTAAACGTCAATGGTGGCATGGCAACCGCAGCCGAAATAGGCCGCGTAACAAACAACGGTTTACGTGCCTTTGCCCGCGAAAACGGCCCACTAGACCTACCTATAGCGGGGTTTAGATAATGCCCGGCAGCACCATTACCCAAGCTGGTAATTATGCGTTAAAAATAGATACCGGTTTTGACGTCAACGCATTTATTTTAAACGACGACATTAAAGGCGTATTAGATAACACAACCTATGTGTTAGACGGTACAGACGATTTTGCCGACGTCACACAGTCAACAACTCAAATAAGCGTACGACGCGGCAGACGCGACCAAGGCGACCAATTCAGCGCCGGAAGCATGACCTTTACTATTTACGACGTAGACGGCATTTTTAACCCGTTTGACGAAAACGGCCCGTACTACAACACCCCGGAAGCGCTACCCGGTTTAGCACCATTACGCAAAGTAGAACTAATACGCTACGACGCAAGCAACAACCCCGAATACCTGTTTAAAGGCCGCGTAGTTAACTACGACTACAACTTTGCGCTAGACGGCCTAGACACCGTAACCGTGTACTGTTCAGACGATTTCTATCTATTAGCCCAAACCTATATGGACGAACTAAACGTAACCGTTGAAACGTCCGGGCAAAGAATAGAAACCGTATTAGACCTACCCGAAGTGAACTATCCAACAGGCGCGGCCCGAAACATTGACCCGGGCACCGTAGACCTAGGCCACGACAGCGCCTACACCGTGCCCGCAGGAACAAACGTCCTAAATTATTTAACACAAATAAACCAAACCGCCGAATTTGGCCGCCTTTTCATGTCACGTGCCGGGGTGCTTACATTTACCCCACGTGTAGGGCCAACGCTTAGCAGCCCTGTAGCTGATTTTAAAGACATACCCGGCGGTATTCCCTACGATAATTTGGGCATAACTTTTGAAGCGGACGCCGTAACCAATCGCGTTTACATAGAAAACCTAGGCGGCAGCAGCGCAACCGCCAACGATTTACCAAGCCAAGCCGCATTTTTTGTGCAAACCGATAGCATAACAAACAGCCTTTTAGATAATAGCGAACTATCAGACGCAGCAACCTACCTATTAAACGCCTATCCGGAAGCCCGCTATAACAGCGTAGAAACCGTCCTAGGTGCCCTAACAACCGTGCAACGCGACACCGTGGTATTAGTAGACATAAACGACACAATAACTATAGAACGAACCTTTACAACCGGTTCTAGCCAACAAACATTGGCCCAAGAATTAGGCGTAGAGGGTGTAGAACATGAAATAACTTTAAACGGCCATAGGGTACGCTTATTTACAAGCCCCACAACCATTATTTATGAACTGATATTAGACGATACAACCTATGGCGTATTAGACGCCAATAATGTTTTAGGATAGGTACCACTATGGCACTAACAGATTTTGTAGCCGGGCAGGTTCTTACAGCCCAACAATTAGACGACAGTTTTGCTGCTGTTGACTGGAACGAAAACGTAATAATTAACGGCGCCATGCAAGTTGCACAATACGGCACAAGCACTACCGGAATTACGGCAAGTGGTATATATACCGCCGACCGTTGGAACCTTGAAATAGACACAATGGGAACATGGACAGAAACTTTAGAAGCTGACGCGCCAACCGGTTCAGGTTTTAGAAATTCTGTAAAATTGCTTTGCACTACCGCCGACGCTTCACCAAGCGCAAACGACGTCGTACAGTTTCAGCAACGCACCGAAGGTTTTAACTTGCAGCAATTTGCTAAAGGTACCGCAAGCGCTAAAACGTTTTGTTTGTCGTTTTGGGTCAAGTCAAATGTTACGGGTACTTTTATTGCACAATTATTAGACGTGCCTAATAGCCGTTCGGTTTCGGCTGCATACACAATTAGCGCTTCAGGTGTTTGGGAACAGAAAAAAATTACATTTCCAGCTGATACTACCGGCGCTTTTGCAAACGATAATGCACAAAATTTACAGACCCGTTTTTGGTTGGGTGCAGGAAGCGCCCGAACGTCGGGAACATTGCAAACAACGTGGGGAAGTTCTGCAGTAGCAACCGGTTACGCAGTAGGTCAAACAAACGTTGCAGCAGCAACAAACAACTATTGGCAAGTAACAGGCGTACAACTGCAACCGGAACGGGCTTCACAGTTTGCGTTTATGGATTACGGCACAGTACTTGCCCAATGTCAAAGGTATTTTCTTGCGCGCATTTCTGGTTATGCTAACTCATTTTTTAACGTAAACTCAACTAACCTTGCTGGTTCTACATATTTTCCCGTGACAATGAGAGCGGCACCGACAGTCACAATTTATAATTTAGACACAATAAACCAAGTAGCTAATATTGGTGGCGGTGCGGGTACGGTAACTGGTGTTGCATCTATTACAACTAATAGTTTTTCCTCAATACAGGGAACTGGTTTTACTGGTCTTGGTGGTTCGCAATTCAATTTTCAAGCAACGGCGGAAATTTAATTATGTATGAAATTGTAAAAAATTCTTTAACCGGTAAAATTAGTTGCATTGCACGTTTAGTAGATAAGGCATATATTCCACTAGATGAAGCAAACGTAGATTACCAAGCGTATTTGGAATGGGCAGCTAAACAAAATAAAGAAACATCACCCGACGCACCGTTAGAAGCGTAATGTCGTGGCTGTTGAAGTTGTGGTTTCTCTTGTCGGTGGCGGTTTCGCTGTACTCGTGGCGCTTATCGGCAAAATAGGCATGGACAATAAAAAAGACCATGGCGTAGTGCACAAAGCGTTAGGGCGCATTGAACAGAAAATAGACGCACACGTGGAAAGCCACGACGCATGAAACAGCAAATAAAACTTATGTGCGCCTCGTATGGGCGTAGTGTTGTTGCGGCTGTTGTTGCCGTGTATTTGACCGGTGCAACCAACCCAACCGACTACGTTAAAGCAGCTGTAGCGGCGCTTATTCCGCCTGTTATGCGTTGGGCCAACCCAAACGACACGGCTTACGGCCGCACTAAATGACGGCTAAAGCCCAACCCGGTGTACCCGGAAGCCGTGACTACATTGGCGCAAGCGACGGACCCGCTAAAGGCAAACGGGCAGGCACGGAGGAATGGGTACGGCAAGCAATTAAATATAGCAACGGCGCCTTGTGGAATAACGGTACGTGGGGTGTGCGCGACGTTAAAGGTAAGCCCGGCCAAATGTCGGTACACGCCACAGGACGCGCTATGGACCTGTCCTACCGCAAAACCGATAGTAAAGGCGTAGCACAAGGTAGACAGGCCTCTAAAGCGTTTATAGACGTTGTGGTAGCCAACGCAAACAAACTTGGCGTACAAATGATTATTGACTATTGGCCTAAACCTTGGGGTAGGGCTTGGCGTTGTGACCGGCAAGCTTGGAAAGCATACGAAACTAAAACCGTTAGCGGCGCACCCGGCGGCGATTGGTGGCATATTGAAATAAGCCCCGCCATGGCAGACAACCCGGAAGCCGTAAAAACCATATTTAAAGCCGTTTTTGAGGTATCCACAACCCCGTAACAATCGTTGGCTAGGGTTTTTTACACCGACGGAAAGGCCAACACATGACAGACGTACAATGGTTCAACTATGAGTGTTTCATAACAACACTTGAAACCGGCCAACAGGCCATGGTGCAAATTTTCAGAGACGCAAAAACAAACGACGTGCTACACGTACAACTAGCTTTTAAAAGCCCGGCGTTAGGTAGTTGGGGTGTGCCCTACCAAATGGAAGCCGCAAAATGATTACCCACAAAATAACCACAAGCCTAATAGGTCTAATTACAGGCGTTTTAGTGCTGTTTAGCCCCGGTAATGCACAAGCCCCAACCGAAAACACACAGGTTGTAATTGCGTCAATACCGGCAACAACCACAACTAGCACCACGTTGCCCGCCATAGTTACTACTTGCACACAGGTTGGCACGTTGGCCGTTGCCGAGGGTTTACCGCCAAGCGAACTAGAAACCGCGCTACGTATTGCGGTACGTGAAAGCCGTTGCACAAGCGACGCATTTAACGCAGATGACCCAAACGGCGGTAGTTACGGCATTTACCAAATTAACGGGTTTTGGTGCCTACCAAACACCTATTGGCCTACAGGTTGGTTACAAGCTAAGGGAATTATTGAAACGTGCGCCGACCTATTCAACCCCACGTTAAACACACGTGCTATGGTTGCCATACACCGCAATAGCGGTTGGGCGCCTTGGTCAACAAAATGACCGAACAACCCTACCCCGACAACACAATAAGTGAGGAAACCCGACGTATGTTAGACCCGACAAGAAACGCAATGGCCAAACACCAAATGGCCGTATTTGATTTAATAGATGAAATTTGCAGGCCCGCACACGTGCCATACAAGCCAAAACACGCAGACCTAATAGCCCGTTTAAAGCATTTAGCAGTAGACCTAGATTTAAGCGGCCAACAAGACGCATGGAAGGCCGTTAGCGAAGCAATAGAGGCTTTAGGCGGCTAACCGTGGCAACAATCTATTTAACCCCGACGGAAATAGACTACGCATACGCGGTAGCAGCATTACGCCACGAAAACGCCAAACACAACCAGCACCAAGACAGGTTTATAGGCAATTTTAAAAACACTTTGCCCGACAAAATAGGTGCGTTAGGTGAATTTGCGTTAGCTAAACATTTAAACCTTTATTGGGGTTACGAACCATACAACCCTAAAGCTAACGACGTTGGCCGCTATGAGGTACGCACAACACCACGCCCGGACGGCTGCCTACTTACCCGCGATTTTGACAAACCAGCAATATATGTGCTTGCAACCCTAGACAAAGAAAACAAAGCAGTAGTTTTGCGCGGGTGGAATACCCTTTATGAAACTATGCAAGTTGACCGGTGGGCACCATATATGCCGTTGCCATGTTTTAAAACGCCACAAACTTTGTTACACCCAATGCATACGTTACCCGCAGCAATATAACCCGACATGAAAGATAAACCCGACATGAGACCATGCCCAAAATGCGGCGTAATGACATACGCATATAAAGCCGCTAAAACACATTTACGTACGTTGTATTTTCACCCCGGCACCTGCAAAAGAAAAGGCTACTAATCATGGCGTTTAATATTGACAACTACGTAGACGTACCAACACGCCTAAAAGAAGCACTACTAAAACACCCAAACCTACGCATACAAGAAACCGCTGCAGAGGTAGTAACCATGCCCGACGGAAGCACGTTTTACCGTTGCACCGTTAGCGTTTGGCGCGACGAAACCGACCCGCTACCAGCCGTTGCCACAGCTGCCGAACCGTACCCGGGCAAAACCCCGTACACGAAAAACAGTGAATTTATGGTAGGTATGACTAGCGCGTTAGGCCGCGCGTTGGGTTATATGGGTTTTGGTATTAGTAAAAGCATTGCTTCACGTAACGAAATACAAGCCCGTCAAACGTCAGATAAACCGGACGCACAAATAGCCCCAATCAGACGCGAACAACCCGCAAATAACCACCCAAAAATGGCAACCCAAAAACAGGTGTATTTCATTAAATCATTAGGCAAAGGTGCAGGGTTTGACGAAGCCGAATTGCACGAATTTATAGCGGTAACGCTTAGTAGCGACGCGGTGACATTGGAAACTTTAACGCCGGAACAGGCCACGCACGTTATTGACGCCCTAAAAGCGCTACCAAGTAGTAAGGCAGACTAATGACATGGTTTAAAACGTTTGTTTGGTTTAATTTCCTTATCGTCGGCATTGGCGTAATACTGACATTGTTTATTGCGTTGTTTGACGACCCGCGCCGTGTCAAAGGCCGTAAGCGTGGCCGCCATGAATGAAACCCAATTTAAAAACAGCATTATAGATATTGCTACACGTTACGGCTGGTTTGTACACCACGACCTACCAGCTATGAATAGGCGCGGCAAATGGGCAACACACATACAAGGCAACAGCGGTTTCCCTGACCTAGTGCTATTGAACGACCGTGGTGTGCTAGTTTTCGCGGAACTTAAAACCGACATAGGCAGACTAAGTAAACAGCAAGAACAATGGTTAGACAGGTTAGATAAAACACAGGTAATAAACATGGTATGGCGCCCTAATCAAATGCCAACAATTATAAAGTTTCTAGCTACCGCATAACGGTTGACTAGCCAAGACTTGCGCCGGTTGCATGGCGTTGGGTAACACACGGAAAGCGTGGGTAGTGCGCTATGCCCGTAATCATGCAGGACGAAATGACCGGGCCAATGGCGCGGCAGCCTGTAAACATAATCAGGCGTAAGTTAAGTGGGTACGGGTTAGAGGCAATCCCGTGGGTGGGGCATTAACCTATTAGGCTTTACAACGTGCTAAGCGTTTATCCCCATAGCGTTTAGCACACACACAAAATTTATATAAACAACAACACAGCAAGGTACAGCCCGACATGAAACAAAACCAAGCAACCCCGTTAACAAGGCGCGCAAGCGCCGCGTTAGCACAAGCCGCAGGCGCGTGAGAAAATGCCAAGCAAACACAAAGGCAGCAGGCCACGCAACCAAGCAGAATACAAACGCAACAAACTAATCTTGCTGCAAGAAAACCCGTTCTGTGTGTACTGCGGCGCACCCGCAACAGAAGCCGACCATGTAATAGAAGTAGACCGGTGGCCACAAGGCCAACCCGGAGTAAACAGCCTAGAAAACCTACGAAGCTGTTGCCGCAGTTGCAATGCAGCCCGTGGAAACAAATACCGCGCAGCACGAGACGCAGGAAACTACCTCGTAAAAACCAATGCCAGTAACGAAAATAAAAGCAAACACTCTCAGCGTTTTTTTTCAGAGGGTCACGAAGCCCCCGTCTCTTACAATCCTATATCCCATAAGGGTTTGCGCGAACTGGCCCGAACTGGCCGGTATCAACCCCGATTAGAAACAACCACGCAGAGTGGTGAACTATCGCGCGTGACCGAGGTAGCTGATTTTGCAGAACGAGTTTTAGGTATGCCGTTAATGAATTGGCAGCTACATATTTTAAAAACGCTTACCGCTTTTGACGTTGACGGTAAATGGTTGCACCGTATTGGTGTGGTTTCTGTTGCCCGTCAAAATGGTAAAAGCCTTTTGACGTCTGCCCTTATTGGGCATTGGCTTACAAGAGAAACCGAACTACGAGGCCAACCCCAAACCGTTATAAGTGTGTCTCACAAATTGGATTTAACGGCCGCGCAATTTAACTACCTAGCCCCGATTTTAGAAGCCAAGTTTGGTGCAGAGGTTTCATGGTCATATGGCCGCCAAAAGTTAACTATGCCTAATGGTTCGGTTTGGCATATCCGCGCCGCTACCCCGGCAGCCGGTCACGGTTACTCATGCGACCTAATTACCGCCGACGAAGTATGGCAAATATCAGAGGCCGCCATAGATGACGGTTTGCTGCCGTCTCAACGTGCCCGCCGTAACCCGTTATGCCTAATGGTAAGTACCGCCGGTACACAGGAAAGTAAAGCGCTGCTGCGCTGGAGAGACCAAGGCCTAAAAGCCATAGACACAGGCCACCAAACAAATTTGTATTTCGCTGAATACAGCCCACCGCCAAGCCTTGACCCAATGACCGTAGAGGCGTGGGAATATGCCAACCCGGCTTTAGAGGGCGGCCTAATTGAATTGGACGTTATTCAAGGCGAAGCCCAAGGCCCGAACCGCAGCGCATTTCTACGTGCGTCCGTAAACCTGTGGCAAGCAGTTAGCAATAGTTGGCTGGCACCCGGCGTGTTTGAACAATTAGCAACCGACGAACCGGCACCGCCGGGCGGTGTTTTAGCCATAGAAACCGCACAAGACGAAAGCACCTATACCGCTGTACGTGCTGTTAACACCGGCACAAAAACCCACGTTGTTTTAGCGTTTGTGGCCGAAACCATTACCGAACTTTGGGAAAAGGTAGACGCCGAAATAGCCGCCAACCCCAATTTACGTTTAGCAATAGTGCCAACATTAGAAAACACACGGCCAATAAAACACGAAAAACGCACCGTAATAGTTGGCTATAAAGAGCTAACAAAATGGACTACCGCCGTACGTGCAATGATTTTAGAAAACAAAATAACGCACAACAACCAACAATTGTTAAACAGCCACGTTGAACGGGCCGTACTGATACGCGAAAAAAACGGTATATCCATTAGCAGCCTACGCAGCCCCGGACCTATTGAGGCTTGCCGCTGCATGATATGGGCCGCCGCCTTAGCGTCACGTCCACAAGCAATGGGTAAACCTATGGTTGTGTCTGCAATTCGCTAACATTTGGTTGGCATTAGCCGGGTTGCTTTCCGTCGGGGATTGCACGGCCCCGGCTAGTGCCACCATTAACACGCAGATTGTGACAAACTAAAACTATGGGCATATTTACTAGCAAACCTGAACCGGTAAAAGTTGTTAAAGCCGCTGCAGGTGGCAACGCAGGTGCAACACAAATAAATAATTTTTATGCCTACATTGAGGGTGACCAACGCGCACGTTTTATGCAGGTGCCTACCCTTTCCCGTGCCCGTGACCTTATGGCAAGTGTTATTGGTTGTTTGCCGTTGGTTATGTATAAAGAAATGTGGAACGGCGACGAAATGGAAAAAGTGCCGGAAGCCCCGCGTAGTTGGTTGCGCCGTATAGACAAAGGTGTAACAAATAATTTTATTTTGTCGTGGACTTTTGACGATTTGCTATTTTACGGTTCGGCCTATTGGTACGTTACAGAAAGAACGGCCGACGGCTACCCAAGTAATTTTACGCGTTTGCCCGCCGCAATGATTACGTTACAAGACCAACAATCACAAGTGAGATTTGGGCCGTCTAAACAAATTTTATTTAACGGTTTGCCAATGGACTATAAAGACATAATTCAATTTATGTCACCAATTCAAGGTTTAATTTATACCGGTTGGACGTCAGTAAACACCGCGCTAAAACTAGAGCAAGCCCGCAACCGCAACGCACTAAGCACTATGCCAGCAACAACGCTTAAGCAGGTTGGCGGTGAACCTATGTCTGCGCAAGAATTGGCCGATATGGCAGCTGCCTATGACGCCAGTCGCTTGAATTCAGCTACAACGGCGGTTAATGAATTTGTAGAAGTAATACCTAACACCGCAACACCCGACAAAATGCTGTTAATTGACGCAGCAGAATACCAAAGTAAGGAAATTGCCCGTCTTGCTAACGTGCCCGCGTACCTCGTATCCGTTTCAATTGGCAACTATTCTTACGTATCGTCTAGTGAAGCGTCACGCGACCTATACACGTTTGGCGTGAAACCGTACATAGATTGCATACAAGAAACACTTAGCGCGGATAACGTACTGCCACGTGGTACCGGTGTTATGTTTGATATAGAAAGTTATTTAGCAAATGAATACAACACGGAAGTTTACGTAGAGGAAACGCCCGAGGAAATGAGGCAGGCCAATGCTTAGGTTAACCCCACAAGATTTAAATTTAGACGCGGCGAAAGGTGACGCGCTGCCACGTCGCACCCTCGCAGGCGTCGCACTTCAATATGGCGTTGACGCCGTGGTAAGTGACGGGCAGGCTGTACGGTTTATGCCCGGCTCACTACCGCTAGAGGGTAAAAAACCGAAAATGTATCTTTACCATGACAGTACGCAACCAATCGGCATTGTTGAGGCTAGAGAATTGGTAGGCGATACGGTGCTGTTTGAGGCCCGTATTAGCGAAACGCGCGCCGGTGACGAAGCCTTACAGCTAGCAAAAGACGGTGTTTTAGATAGCGTTTCCGTGGGTGTTTTGCCAACAGCGTTTAGTTACGACGAGGCAGGAACCATGATTGTTACCGCCGCCGATTGGCAAGAATTATCGTTACTGCCCTATGGCGCGTTTGAAGCTGCCAAAGTAGAACGGGTGGCGGCAAGTATCCACCAAAACGAAAACGAAGTAGAGTTAAATAGTGAACAAGACCAAGAAAAGGAAGTAACCGAAATGTCAAACCCAGTAGAAGCACCAGCAGTTATTGAAGCCTCGCAGCCAGTTTACGCGCAAGCACGTAAATTGCGTTTGCCTTCACCGTCTGAATATATCGCCTCATTTGTGCGCGGTGGTTCAGATTTTGCACAACTTAACGCAAACATTAAAGACGCAATGGTTATGGCAGCACCGGGTGTTGCACCGGACATTAACACCGAAAGCACACCGGGTATCTTGCCTGAAATTATCACCGGCAGCGTGTATGACGGACTTAATGCTATTAGGCCTTTTGTATCGGCTATTGGTACACGCGCAATGCCAACCGCAGGCGCAACTTTCCGCCGTCCAAAAATTTCGGTACGTCCAACTGTTACACAGCAGCCAACCGGTCAGTTAAACGCGCTTGACCCGTCAACTGTTCAGGTGAGCAATTCCGATATCAGCAAACTAACTTTCGGAACGTACGTCACCCTTTCAGAACAGGACCTTGACTGGTCAGACCCAAACAGCCTTAATATCGTGCTTGAACAATTGGCAATTGCCTACGGCCAAGCAACCGACAACTATGCGGTAGACACAATGGTAAGCGGCGTATCACAAACCGAAACCGTGACCGACATTACCGACCCTGAAGCATGGCTAAGCGCTATCTACGGTGCTGCATACCAAATTTCAAACAGCAGCAACTACCTACCAACCCATTATTTCGTTAGCCCTGTAACTTGGGCAAAGTTGGGAATGTTGACAACCACAACGGGCGCACCTGTGTTTCCGTTTACTGGCGCACCAAACCTCATTGGCCAAAACGCGTTGGGCACGTCGTCTGCAACGTCGTGGAACGGCAACCCGTTGGGCCTTGTGCTTGTAGTTGACAAGAACATGGCTGGCGGAACCACAACGGGAACCATTAGCGGTGTTGTTGGACACGCTGCAGGACCAGCAGCTGGTTTTGAATTCTACGAACAGCAAAAGGGTGCTATTTCAATTGACGTACCAAGCACACTTGGCCGTACGATTGCTTTCCGTGGCTACGCTGCGGCATTCATGGCAGACGCAACCAAGTTTGTAAAACTGGTAAACGCTTAACACCCGAAAGGTAGGCCAACTATGGCCGCTTATTCGGTCAAACAAAAATACCTCGTAGATAACTACGCGGTATTGGTATTACTTACTAACGCGGACCCGTTAGAGGTTGGACAGTCTTTTACCGTAACCGGTGTAGACGCAACCTTTAACGGTTCGTACACCGTTTTTGAGTTACCGCAATTCCGATTTACTGGCGTAGACGAATACGGGTTTTTTCAATATGACCCGGAACAGCCAATACAAAACCAAGTGCTGTTTGCAAAAACGGCCGCAGACGTAATCATTAGCCCGGCTACTGGCACGTTAACTACCACGCCTACGTGCACATGGGTAACAACGGACGCACAGGTAGAGGACTGGCTAGGTATTGGTACGGCTACAGCTGCAGACCAAACTTTTATAACCCAATGCCGTTTAGCCGCTAACGAATTTTGTTACCGTCGCCGCCAAGAGGCAGGATACAAAGATAATTTGACTACCTCGCCTAATGCGTCGGTTACTTTGGGCACTATTGCCTATGCCGGGTTTTTGTATCGTCAACGCGGCGCGGTAACCGATTTTGCAGGGTTTGACGGCTTGGCTGCCGGTGGGTCTATGGGCCTTAGCCCCATGATTAAACAACTATTAGGCGTTGACAGGCCCGCGGTATTTTAAATGCCTGTTGCATACACAGACCTATTTAACGAGGCCTTAGACGACCTTACAGCGACCTTACAGACCATTACAGGGCTACAGGTAGTTAACGACCCACGTAACATTGTGCCGCCTTGCGCCTTTATTGACGCCCCGTCATTTACCGCATTTAACTACAACATTGTAAAAATGACCTTTCCCGTACGCCTGATTACCCTTGGCCCCGGCAACCTTGACGCGCAACGCAGCCTAATGAACATGGCCGCCAAAGTATTAGCTAAAAACGTAGCTGTAACCGACGGACGCCCAACCATCGCCATAATCGGCGGCAGCGAACTAGCCGCCTATGATTTAACTATTGAAATGCAAGCCCAAACAGGTTAGGAAACCATGTACATAATTAAAAGCAAACGCCTAGGCGAAATTGGCACCGAATTTGTACCCAAACCGGGTATAAATGTTGCGGCGTTGCTATGGGCAGGTTTTATAATTGAAACCGAAAACCAAACACCTAATGAAGTATCCACAACAGCACCAAAAAAAGGTGCTAAAAATAAGAAAGCAACGAAAGAGGATTAAACACCATGGCTACAAGCACTTACCTTTCCAACCCAGTAGTAACCGTTAACGCGGTAGACCTTTCCGACCAATGCACCGCCGCAGTATTTACGCAGCGTTACGACCAATTGGAAAACACCACGTTTGGTAAAACCGCACGTACCTACCAAGCAGGTTTGGGTAACCATGAAATTACCTTGACGCTATACAACTCTTATGCAGCAAGTGAAACCTACGCAACATTGGAAAACATTGTAGGCGGCCTTGTAACTATCATTGTTAAACCAGCTGCCGGTGCAGATAGCGCAACTAACCCGGGTTTCACCCTTACTGGCGCGTTGCTTGCAGAATTGCCAGTAGTTAACGCAACCATGGGCGAATTGTCAACCATTGACGTAACCTTTACCGGTGGCGTTTACACCGCAGACACAACCGCATAAACAGCGCCGAATAATCGGCCCGACACGAAAGAGGCAAGTTAATGCAATTATCCCTTGAAGTAACCAACCATGAGGG
>JACCDW012051714.1_pt1 | contig 15575 bp, 16 predicted proteins | sample 7449781 | NCBI WGS metagenome assembly JACCDW01 (sample SAMN15323449, study PRJNA562643) | freshwater metagenome | isolation source: river surface water | place: USA:Blue River Watershed | collected 2017-08-18
CTGGCATTGCTCTTCGTACAGCTGGTACAGCTCCACCTTGCGGCGGGTCTCGTCGTCGCGCACCGGCACATCGCCCGGGCGCTGGCCTTCTTCTTTGCACGCGGCAATGAACCACGACAACTGCTTGGGCGGAAAGCGGTCCTCGTCCACATTGAACTGCTTGCACAGGCGCTTGATGGCCGAAAACTGGTCCTGCGTGTCCAGAATCTGGAAAGTCTGCGGCAGCTGCGCCAGCTGCCAGTGCGCCCGTAAAAAGCGGTTGCACAGACCGTGAAAGGTGCCAATCCACATGCCGCGCACATTGACCGGCAGCATGGCCGAAAGGCGGTGCACCATCTCCTTGGCCGCCTTGTTGGTGAAGGTCACGGCCAAAATGCCACCGGGCGAGACCTGCCCGGTTTGCATCAGCCAGGCAATGCGCGTGGTCAGCACCCGCGTCTTGCCCGAGCCGGCACCCGCCAGGATCAGCGCATGCTCGGGCGGCAGCGTGACGGCGCGCAACTGCTCGTCGTTGAGCTGGTCGAGCAGCGGGCTGGCGGGGGCAAAGGGGAAGTCGGGGGACGGAGGGGTGTCGAAAGGCATGGGGGGATTGTAGGAAGTGGGCGAGCCATGCCTTCAAGATGCCCAATGGGAGACTGCTGGACTGCCTTTATCAGGCCTTTGGCCTTAGCAGGCTGCGATAGCGTCTGAATTCACCGGCCTGCGCGGCTTGCCGCGGCAGGTCCGGTGGAATGATGAGTTAGAGCTCATTGGCTCGCACTCAAGAAAGCGCCTTCTTGGCATCAAAGATATATGCGAGGTCGTGCCCAGACTGCCAATCCTTCAAGTCGTGATGTTTCTCCGCGATATTGATTGCCACTTTGCCAATCTCAATGGCGGCGGCGGCCGTTAGACCAACGACCGGGCCGCCAAATAGGGCAGCCACAAGACCTGCACCAGCTGATGTTTGAAGTGCTTTGGCATCTACGGAATATTCTTGACATGGTTTTTTCCTGAAACTGGCTCTCCGCCTGGCTTGCAAGCGCAGGGCTGTTCAAACACTCTGGTGTAAAAATTCCGCAAAACCCCGCAGCCCTCCATGTGAATACCATAGCTCACAAAACACGCGATTCGAAGGAGGGCTCGACGGCTATTTGCCCTGCCGTGCTGCCCGATGCCAAGAGCAGGCCAGTGGCGGTGCTGAGGCCCAAAATATTCCCGATCGGTAACCTTTAGGGGCTTTGCATAGACATCTTCAAAATATTTCCTGTTCGGGATATTTTTCTTGCTTGACCGTTGGATCTGATTAATAATTTCCCGAACGGGATTTTCTTGACTACCCTCCATGACCGCTATCGACTCTGCTGAATCTTTGGGTGCCGCCTTGCGTGCAGGCCGAAAACGGCTTGGGCTGACCCAGTCCGACTTGGCCTTGGCCGCTGGCGTCGGCTTGCGATTTATCGTGGAGCTCGAAGCTGGCAAACGCACAGTGCGCCTGGAGCAGGTGCTGCGCGTCGTTGATGCCTTGGGTGGCTCTCTGGTGCTGACCGGATGGGCTGCTGAGCCTGCGCAGGCGGATGGAGATCGCCATGGCGCATGACATGGGGGTCTGGTGGCTTGATCAGCCGGTGGGCATCTTGTCGCTGGTGGGTGGGCGGCTGAATTTTCGGTACAGCCACGACTGGCTGGCGCTGCCCAACGCCGTGGCGCTGTCGCAGTCTTTGCCACTGCGCCCCGAGCCTTTCGACGACCACCAGTGCCGGGCTTTCTTTGCGGGTCTGTTGCCCGAGGGCAATTTGCGTCGGCTGGTTGCGCAGCAGTGCCAGGTGTCGAGCCAAAACGATTTCGCCTTGCTCAACGCCATTGGCGGCGAATGCGCCGGGGCCATCACCTTTGTGCCGCAGGGGCAGTCCGTGCCCCCGCCCGAGCAGGCGGGTGTCGAGTGGCTGGATGAGCCACAGCTCATGGCATTGCTCGATGAATTGCCGCGCCGCCCCATGCTGGCTGGCCGCGATGGCATTCGTTTGTCGTTGGCCGGCGCGCAAGACAAACTGCCCGTGGTGTTTGACGGGCAGCGCATTGGCCTGCCCAAGGGGGGGCAGCCCAGCACCCACATCCTCAAGCCCGCCATCTCCGCTACGGCTTCGGTGCAAGACAGTGTGTTCAATGAGGGCTTTTGCCTGGCGTTGGCGCAGGCCATGGGGCTGCCCACGTCGCAGGCACAGATTTTTGACGTGCAAGGCCGCCAGGTTTTGCTGGTGGCGCGTTACGACCGCCGCGCGGGCGGTGATGGCCAGCCGGTGCGCATCCACCAGGAGGATTTCTGCCAGGCCCTGGGCGTGGTGCCCGAGATGAAATACCAAAACGAAGGCGGCCCCGATCTGAAGGCCTGCTTCGATCTGCTGCGCAAAGCCACCCGGCCCAGTGCGCCGCAGGTGCTTCGTTTGCTGGATGCCGTGGTGTTCAACGCACTGATCGGCAACCACGATGCCCACGCCAAGAATTTCTCCTTGCTCTATGCGGGTCCAGGCGACAACGCGGCGCCGACACTGGCGCCGTTGTACGACATGCTGTGCACGGCGGTGTACGAGCAGCTCACGCCCAAGATGGCGATGAAGCTGGGCAGCACATACAAATTTACCGAGGTGCAGGTGCGGCACTGGGAACAGTTTGCACAAGCCGCCGGGCTGTCCAAAGCGCAAACCAAAAAGCGCGTGCTGCAGATCGCACAGCAGCTGCCCGCCGTTGCCAGGCGCATTCAGGCGACTGCGCCATTTGCCGGGCGGCCGCTCATCCACAAGATGGTTGAATTGATGGATCAGCGCACCGCATTGACCAGCCGCAGGCTGACCGAAGGTGAGCCGCACGCCCAGGTAGACGACGAAGATGCGTGAAGACAGAGCGGTGTACCCGTCCGTAAAGCCTCAGCTGGCCCAAGACCACCCCATTGAACCAACAACCGGGCGTGCGCAAGCCACTGCTGGTGCCCACGCATCAGCGTTCAGTCTTGCCATTTTTGTATCTCATGGGCCACATTAATCCCGTTAAAGCCAAAATTTGACGCCCGGAGGCCACATTGTCCACGCTGTCTGATGTTGCTCAGATGCTCCAAAGCGCTCGCCGCGACGCGGGACTCACCCAGACCGAACTGGCCCAGCGGGCTGGCGTGGCGCGCACCACCGTGGCACGCATGGAGACCCTGGCCAAGGGCGACATGAGCGTGTCGACCCTGCTGCGCTTGCTGCAAGCCGTCGGCTAAGACTTGAAACTGGTCAAGGCTGGCCACACCCGCACCCTTGAAGACATCCTGGCCGAACAACGCCGGGGTGACGCAGCATGAAGCTCGATGTGCAGGTCAGCGGCAAGGCCGTCGCCCAGCTTGACCGGGAGCGCGACGAGTACGTCCTGAAATACAGACCCGGCGTCGATCCGGCCGACTTCGTCAGCTTGCCCCCCTAACCTGACACACTGAACCAGCAGTCGGGCCGACAAGGCCATCAAACCCGGCCCGCCAGGTTCAGTGCAGCCCGCAGGGTGTCGTTGATGCGGGTCTGCCAGCCTTCTCCACTGGCACGCAGGGCCGCCAGCACATCGGCGTCAAGACGCAGTTTGACGGGCTCCTTGGTCGTGGCCGCTTTGGGACGGCCACGGGTTTTGAGTTTGGCACCTTCATACAAGTCAGCGGCCTTGAAAAATTCAGCTGTGAGTTCAGGTGCGTCGTCGGGGTCAGTCCAGGTGGCGGGCGTAGAGCGTTTTTTCGCGGTCATTGGCTTTCCTCATGCTGATGATGCGGCGCACCTCGCCGCGCGGCGTCCAGACCAGCACCACCAGTCGGGCATCCAACCAGCCCACGGTGATGAATCGGTCTTCTTCATAGGCCACTCTTGCATCCTGCGCCGTGAAATGGACACCCTCAAAGATACCTACGGCATCTGCGAAGTCCAAACCGCGCTCCAGCAGCGTTTTGTCGCGCTTGCCGCTGTCAAACTCGACTTTTATTTATTGTACCCCAAATAAATACATCGGCTGCTTGTGGCCTCTGTGTTTTTGTGGGATCGATTCAGCCATGAGTTCCGTCGCATCGCAAGGTCTTTGAAAAGTCCATCAGCCATTCCGGGTAGAATCAGCCACCGGGCCCAAGTTTCTTGCGCCCGGTTTTTTGTTTCTGCCGTCTGCAACGGACGATCCTGCAAAACAAGAACCGGCCAAGCCAAGCGCTCACTCGTTGGACCTGAAAGTCCATTCAACGATTCCTTTTCTGGAGCTTGGTTTTCTCATGGAAATTTTTGACTACGACAACATCCTGCTGCTGCCGCGCAAGTGCCTGGTGGAGAGCCGTTCTGAATGTGATGCCGGCGTGCAGCTGGGCAGCCGCACCTTCCGCCTGCCGGTGGTGCCGGCCAACATGAAGACGGTGGTGGACGAGTCGATTTGCGTGTGGATGGCCCAGAACGGCTATTTCTACGTGATGCACCGCTTTGACATCGACAACGTCAAACTGGTCAAGGACATGCACGCCAAGGGCGTCTACGCCTCGATCTCGCTGGGCGTCAAGCAGCCCGACTACGAGACCGTGGACCAGCTGGTGGCCCAGGGCCTGTGCCCCGAGTACATCACCATCGACATCGCCCACGGCCATGCCGACAGTGTGAAAAACATGATCGGCTACCTCAAGGACAAGCTGCCCAAGGCTTTCATCATTGCGGGCAACGTGGCCACACCCGAAGCCGTGATCGACCTGGAAAACTGGGGCGCCGACGCCACCAAGGTGGGCGTGGGTCCGGGCAAGGTCTGCATCACCAAGCTCAAGACGGGCTTTGGCACCGGCGGCTGGCAGCTCTCAGCGCTCAAGTGGTGCGCCCGGGTGGCCACCAAGCCCATCATTGCCGACGGCGGCATCCGCAGCCATGGCGACATCGCCAAGAGCATCCGCTTTGGTGCCAGCATGGTCATGATCGGTTCGCTGTTTGCCGGCCACGAAGAGTCGCCGGGCAAGACCGTGGAGGTCGATGGCGAGATGTTCAAGGAATACTACGGCTCGGCTTCGGACTTCAACAAGGGCGAGTACAAGCACGTGGAAGGCAAGCGCATTCTGGAGCCGATCAAGGGCAAGCTGGCCAACACCCTGATCGAGATGGAGCAGGACGTGCAAAGCTCGATCAGCTACGCCGGTGGCAAGAAGCTGATGGACATCCGCAAGGTGAACTACGTGATCCTGGGTGGCGACAACGCGGGCGAACACCTGCTGATGTAAACCGGCTCTGGCTCAACGCCTGCAAGGCCTGCGCTCCGGTGACGGATCGCAGGCTTTTTCTTTTTACCCCAGCGCCTTCGCGGCCAGCACACTGCCGCTGAGCACCAGCAGCGCACAGATGATTTGCCGCAGGCGTGCCACGGGCACGCGGTGCGCCAGGCGGTGGCCCAACCACACCCCGGGCAATGGCAGTTCACCCATGGTCTGGGCCCTTGCGGGGTTGCAGTTGTGCAAACCGTTCGGTCACAAAGCGGCGGAACTCCGCCAGGATGGGCAACTCGGTGCGTCCAGCGAGTGTGATCAAAGCAAACCGGGCACCGGAATTGAATGTGGGTTGCACGGCCAGCTGGACCAGTTCACCACGGTCCAGCCGGTCCTGCACGGCCCCCAGAATGCCCAGAAAGACGGCATCGGTCTGGCACACGGTGTCGATCAGGCTGGCAATTTCCTCGCACTGCAGGGTGGTCAGCAGACCTGGGTCGGCCCTGGGGCCATAGCGCTCCACCAGCATCCTGGCCACTTCGGCCGACAGCGGCGTTGAAGCAATTGGGTAAGCCAGCAAGTCATCGAAGGTCACCGCCGAACCTTTGAGCAAGGGGTGCCCGCGGCGACAGACCAAGCCGGCCGGGGCATCGGTCACGCCCTCGATGAGCAGGTCTGCGGCCGGCACCACCCGCCGCACATCCACCACCAGGGCGTCCAGTTGCCGGTCACGCAGCTGCTGCAGCTGCAGTTCGGCCGGCCCACGGATGATGCTGACCTTGACCGTCGGATGCTCACGCGCCATGTGCACGAGCCAGGGCGTCATCAGCAAGGCGCCCGGCCCCGAGCCCAGACCGACACGCAGGCTGCCCAGCCCACCTTGTTGCAGCAAAGCCGCCCCCTGCTGCAGTTCAGACGCCTCGTGCACGATGCGCCGAGCCCGCTCCAGCACCGAGTGGCCCAGCGGCGTGAGTTCGTTGCGTTTGCCGATGCGGTCCACCAGCGGGCCGCCCAGCTCGTCCTCCAGGGCCTGGATGCTGCGGCTGAGCGCAGATTGGGTGATGTGCAGCTTTTCTGCAGCGCGGCTGAAGGAGCCGGTGTCGGCAAGCGCCAGCCAATGTTCCAGGTGCCTGAGGTTCATCCATGCATTTTACGAATGCAAATCAGAAAAATAAGTCATTTGACACATGAAAAACGGATTTTTAGGATGCCACTTGTCACATTTACCCCTATTCCAACGGAGACAAACATGCCCAAGACTTCCTTTCAGCGCCGCCTGCTGCTGAGTGCCATGGCCGCGCTGGCCCTGGCGTCGACCCAGGTCCAGGCTCAGAACTACCCCAGCAAAACGATCAGTCTGGTCGTGCCCTACCCGGCCGGTGGACCCTCGGACTTTTTTGCGCGCAAGCTGCAACCCGATGCAGCAGCCCGACTGGGGCAGACCATGATCATCGAGAACATCGGCGGCGCGGGTGGCTCGATCGGGCTGGGTCGATTGATCAATGCGCCCGCCGACGGCTACATGCTGGCCCTGGGCAGTCCGATGGAACTGGTGCTGGCCCCCATGGCCATACAGGGCGTGAAATACAAGCCCGAAGACTTCAAACTGGTCGCCCAGTTCGCCACCACCACGACCATTCTGGCCGTGCGCAATTCGCTCAATGTCAAAACCGTGGACGATCTGCTGGCACTGGCACGCAAGAACAGCGGCACGCCCCTGAGCTACGGCAGCGTGGGCCCGGGCTCGCTCTACCACCTCATTGGCGAGAAGTTCTCCCAGCTCACCAAGGTCGACATGTTGCATGTGCCCTACAAGGGCATTGCCCCCTTGCTGTCAGACCTCATGGGGGGGCAGATCGACATGGCATTCCTGCCCATGGGCGGCTCGATTCCGCAAACCATCATCGACGGCAAGATTCAAGGGCTGGCCGTGACCGCCAAGGCTCCGCACGCGCTGTACAAACAGTTCCCGGCCATGGCGACGATGAAAGGCCTGGAGACGATGGACTTTGACATCTGGGCGGGTGTGCAGGTTCACAAAAACACCCCCGACAGCGTCGTCAACACCCTGAACAAGGCCTTTTACGCAGCCGCCGAAACCCCGGAAAACCGCAAGGCCCTCGAAAGCAGCGGCAACGTGGTGCTGAACACGCGTACCCCCTCTGAACTGGCAAAGACCTACCAGTCTGAAATCGAGCGCTACCGCGCCATCGCGCGCAGCATCAACCTGCAACCCCAGTGAATTTGGACAAACGGGACAAGATCCGGAAGCCATTGCCTCTACGATGCAGGTCTGTGCTTCCATTTTTCCCATTATTCCAACGGAGACAAACATGCAGAAAATTTCCCTGATACGCCGCCTCTTGCTGGCCTCTGCGGCTGGCCTGACCCTGAGCATGGCCCAGGCCCAGGGCTTTCCCAACAAGCCCGTGACGCTGATGGTGCCCTACCCTGCGGGTGGCCTGTCCGATGTGCTGGCACGCATCGTCAACAACCCGCTGGCCAAACAGCTCCAGCAGCCGGTCATTGTTGAAAACCTGGGCGGCGTCAGCGGTGCCATTGCGGCCCAGAAGGTGTTGAATGCGCCCGCAGATGGTCATTACGTTTTCCAGGGCTCGCCAAACGAACTGATCCTCTCACCCCTGGCCAACGCCGCTGTCAAATTCAAAAGCGAGGATTTCCGACTGGTGCAGATGATCGGTGCAGCTCAGATGGGGGTGTACGCACGTCCGGATTTGCCAGCCAAAAATATGGAAGAGCTGATCGACTATGCACGCAAAGGCGCCAAAGAAGGCAAGCCACTGACTTACGCCAGTGTCGGTCCGGGCTCGTTTTACCACTTGCTGGGCGAACAGCTGTCCAAGACCACAGGCATCCCGATGACGCATGTGCCCTACAAAGGCGGCGCTCCGGCCAACCAGGACCTGATCGGCGGACAAGTGGACATTTTCATCACCGTGTATGGCAAGAGCTACCAACAGCTGGCCGACAGCGGCAAGATCAAGATTTTGGCCATGCTCAACAATGAGCGACTGGAAAGCGTCAAGTCCATCCCCGCCATCACTGAAACACCACTGCTCAAGAACTTCACCTTCAACATCTGGACGGGATATTTCGTGAAGAAAGATACGCCCGAACCCACCGTGCAAGCACTGCACAAAGCCATCACGGCCTCGCTAAGTGACCCGGCTGTGAAAGAAGGCTTGGAGGCCAACAGCCTGCTTGTGGCCAAGCCCGCCAGCCTGTCTGAAGTGGCCAAGGTGTACGCCGATGGCACTGCGCAATTTCGCACCATCGCCAAATCCATCAACCTGCAACCGCAATAAACAGGAGAGCTGTCCATGAATGCCCCCCGCGAAGCTTTTAGCCACGACATCTTGCAAGCCCTGCAGGCCCAGGCCGATGAATTCATCGCGGTGCGCCGCGACATCCACCGACACCCCGAGATGGGCTACAAGGAATACCGCACCAGCGATCTGGTGGCCGAGCAGCTCCAGCAATGGGGCTACCAGGTCACCCGCGGCCTGGGTGGCACCGGCGTGGTGGGGCAGCTCAAGCGCGGCAGTGGGCAACGCACACTGGGCTTGCGTGCCGACATGGACGCCCTGCCGATCGAAGAAGCCACGGGACTGCCCTACGCCAGCTGCAATGTGGGCATCATGCATGCCTGCGGCCACGATGGTCACACGGCCATGCTGCTGGCGGCGGCCAAACACATTGCCGCCAATGTGCAGTTTTCGGGCACGCTCAACCTGATCTTCCAACCTGCCGAAGAAGGCTTGGGCGGTGCCAAGAAGATGATGGATGACGGGCTTTTCACCCAGTTCCCCTGCGAAGCGGTTTTTGGCATGCACAACATGCCAGGTCACCCCCAAGGCCATCTGGTCCTGCGTGACGGCCCGATGATGGCTTCGTCGGACAACGTGACCATCACGATTGACGGCACGGGCGGCCACGGCGCCGTCCCCCACCGCGCAGCCGACCCGGTGGTGGCAGGCTCGGCCATCGTGCTCGGCTTGCAGAGCATCGTCGCACGCAATGTGGACCCGCAAGAGATGGCCGTCATCACGGTGGGGGCTTTCAATGCCGGTATCGCCAACAACGTGATCCCGCAAAGCGCCACCTTGAAGCTGAGCGTGCGCGCCCTCAACCGCGAGGTGCGCGAGCTGCTGGAAAAGCGCATCACCGAACTGGTCCATGCCCAGGCCCAAAGCTATGGCGTGCGGGCCAGCATCGACTACAAGCGCGGCTACCCGGTGCTGGTCAACCACCTGCGCGAGACCGACTTTGCCCGCGATGTGGCCGAAGAACTGGTGGGCACTGAGCGCGTGACCCGCCAGGGCCGTGCCCTGACCGGCAGCGAAGACTTCGCGTTCTTCCTCGAAGAAGTACCCGGCTGCTACCTGTTGATCGGCAATGGCGACGGCGAAAGCGATGGCCACGGCGCCTGCATGGTGCACAACCCGGGTTACGACTTCAACGACAGGAATGTGGCGGTCGGCTCGGCCTACTGGTCACTGCTGGTCAAGAAGTTCCTCAAAGACTGAAGCAGGCAGCAGGGCAACGCCTGCCCTGCCCCATGGCTGAGACCTGTGGGCGAGGCCACAGAGCTTGACACTCAGGGCGCAGAAACCAGCTGCGCCGCCAGCGCGTGCAGCCGGTGACCGGGCTCGGCCAGCGCTGACACCACACTGAAGTGGTTGAGCCCCGGCAGCGCCTCGCACACCGGCACCACGCGCGGGCCCCAGACCTGGTGGATCAGGGTGTTGTGGCGCAGGAATTCGGGACTCTCATCGCCCCCCACCACCGTATAGAGCACACGGCCCTTGGGCGCTGGCCACAGCGCCGGACTGGCCTGGCGAACGTGCCCCGGTGTGATGCGCAGATCGCCCTGCACAAACGGCGTTTTGCGGATGGGGTCCAGATCGAACAGGCCCGAAATCGACAGGGCCTTGCGCGTCAGGTCTGCAGGCAGGTCGGCGCCCAGCGCTTTCCAGCGGCAGGCCAGCAGCATGGCCGCCAGATGCCCACCGGCAGAGTGGCCGATGACCGAGATGTTGTTGCGGTCACCGCCGTGCGCGCCAATGTGGCGCCAGACCCAGGCCAGGCTGCGGGCACATTGAAGCGCAATGTCCGGGATCGTCACGGGCGCAGAGGCGGTGCCGGGGCACAGCGCGTAGTTGACCACCACCACACAGGCCCCCATGTCCAGCAAGGGGGGCGCCACAAAGGCGTGGTCGGCCTTGTCCAGGCTGCGCCAGTAACCGCCGTGAATGAACACCACCACCGGCGCGTTGGGGCGACTGGCCGCAAAGATGTCGAGGGTTTCGTTGAGACCATCGCCGTAGGGCACATCCAGCACACAGGCGCGCTGTTGGCAGGCCTGCTCGGAGCCGTTTTTCCAGCGCGCAAAGTGCTCGGCAAAGTCAGGCACCAGTGCGCGGTTGTTGTACATGCGGTCGTGCCAGGCGGCGTCTTTGGCCATGTGTGTCTCCTCGGGAATGGTGGCCGCATGATGGCATAGCGGCCACAAGGGGGATGCCAAACCCGCGACAATGCCCGCATTGTGAATACGGAGCCTGCTGTGAGCGCTGCCCTCAACCATCCCACCGTCGCCATCCTGGGCATTGGCCGCATGGGCCTGCCCATGGCCACCCGCCTGTGTCAGGCGGGCTTGAATGTTCACGCCTGGAACCGCAACACCGCCAAGGCCCAAACCCTGGCGGCACTCGGCGCCACGGTGCATGCACAGGCTACCGATGCCGTGCGGGGCGCCGACATCGTCATCAGCATGCTGGAGAACGGTACGGTGGTGCAAGAGGTGCTGTTTGGCTTGGGCGTGGCACAGGCCATGAAACCCGGCGCGTTGCTGGTGGACATGGCCTCCATCAAACCCGCCGAAGCCCGCGACCATGCGACGCGCCTGCAGGCCCTGGGCCTGCGCCATGTGGATGCCCCGGTTTCAGGTGGCACCGTGGCGGCCGAAGCGGGCACGCTGGCCATCATGGCCGGTGGCAATGGCACCGATCTGCAAGAGGCCCTGCCCGTGCTGCAGCACCTGGGCACCAGCACCCATGTGGGGCCACATGGCGCTGGGCAGCTGGCCAAGCTGGCCAACCAGATGATCGTGGGCATCACGATTGGTGCGGTGTCTGAAGCCTTGCTGATGTGCGCCAAGGGCGGTGCCGACATGGCCAAGGTGCGCGAAGCGATTGGCGGTGGCTTTGCCAGGAGCCGTATCCTTGAGCTGCACGGCCAGCGCATGGTGGAGCGTGACTTTGCACCGCGTGCCACCATGACGGTACAGCGCAAGGACATGCGCAATGCCCTGGACACGGCGGCCGCGCTGGACTTTCAGGCCCCCATCACTGAGCTGTTTGAGCGCCTGTACAGCGAAGCCATTGACCACGGCCTGGCCGACCTGGACCATTCGGGCCTGTTCGTGGAGCTGGCCCGGCGCAACGGAATGTCTTAAATCTTCATTTCCAGTCGCAACTGCACGCTTTGCCAGTTGCGCGCCGTGGTGCGAGCCAACTCGTACTGGCCAGCCGAGCTGAAGGTCGAGCCCGTCACATAGTCCAGTGGCACGAGGTTGCTCAGCGTCAGGCGCAGACCGGCGGCTGGCGACAGGCGCCACAGGCCGTACACATCCAGCACCCGTTTGGCACCCTGGTAGAGCGTTTGCTCCACCGTGCGCCGCGTGTCATAGGCTGGGTTCCAGTTGAAGTTGCCGCCCACCGTGAGTGGCAGGCCGCGCAGGCGGTAGTCCCCCCCCAGGTTGCCAGTGGAGTATGGCTGCTGGTCCAGTCGGTTGTGGGGCCCTGGCACATCCTTGACACGCGAGTGGAAAAAACTCACGTTGCTGCGCACGTCGATCGGCCATGCGTTCTCAATCCATTGGTTCAGGCGGAACTTGGCCTCCAGTTCGACGCCCTGCGTGACGGCGTCGCCCACATTGGATGGCGAAGACACATAACGCATGCCGTTGAAGCTGGTGGTGTAACGGATCAGGTTGCTGATGTTGCGTCGAAACACATTGGCGCTGAGCACGCCGCCCTGCTCCAGGTAACGTTCAAACGCCAGGTCCACGCCCGTGGCCAGCTCGGGCTTGAGGTCCGGATTACCAGTCCGATCCGGCTGAGTCCAACTGTTGTCCCCCAGCGAGGGCACATACCGAGCCACCAGTTGGTGCAGGGTCGGCGTCTTGTAGCTGCGTGTCAGGCTCATGCGCACCTGATCACGCTTTTGCGGATCTGGTTTGAAAACTGCGTGCATCAGGGGCGTCCACACGCCACTGTCGTTGTGTTTGAGCACGCCATTGACCATGCCTCCGGTCAGCAGGTTTTCGTAACGCAAACCACCGTAAGCGGACCAGTTCGGGTTGATCTTGAATTCGTCTTGGCTGTAGAGCGCCCAGCGGCGCGTGCGGGCCTGCAAATCGCCCCCGTCTTCCGAGGATGCCGCATTGCCTGCCTCATCCCGGTTCACCTGTTCAAACTCCAGACCGCTGACGATTTGGTGGCCACTGTCCAGGGCACGCGTCCACTTGCCTGTCAGGCTGGCGCTGCGGTCCACAAAATTCTGGGTTTCGTAGCCGTTGCGCAACAAGGGCCGGCCGGTGTCGCTGAGCACTTGTGTGGCACCGTTCTGATCCATGCGGTAGTCGTAATCGGACTGCCCTGCCCCAAAGCGCAGTTCCAGCCGGTCGTCGGCAGACAGTCGCTGGGCCCACTGGCCATTGAGGCGCGCCATGGCAAAACGGCTGCTGTTGAGCGTTTGCGCGGCATCCGACATGCCAGCATCCGATCGCACAACGATGCGGCCGCGGCTGTCGTACTCGGAATAGACCACGAATGGCATCAGCACCAGGCTGCGCCCTTGCTCACCTTTCCACTGCAGGCGGGCGTTGGCATGCAAGCCACTGCGGTGGCCCAGGCTGCTGGCTTCCTTCACCCGGTCTGCAAACGACGAGGACTCCGTCAAAGTGATGCTCTCATCTGGCTTGAAGTTGTCGGTCGCCGACAACGTGAAGCTGCCCGTGAGGGCTTCGCTTTTGAGGTTGTGCACCCAGTTGGCCTGGGTGGAGCGGTGCCCGTGCTCGGAGCTGGCCGTGAGTTTGAGGTCGTCGGGCGTGCCTTTGCGGCCCTCGCGCAGCACGATGTTGATGGTCCCGGCAATCGCCCGGGCACCGGTCTCGGCGGTGGGCGCACGCATGACTTCAATGCGTTCGACCTGCTCGGGGGTCAATTGGTCAATCGAAAAGCCGGGGGGCATGCGTTCGCCGTCCAGCAGGATCTGGGTGTAACCGCCGCCCAACCCCCGCATGCGGATCGCACCGGGACGGCCCGGCGCACCGCCCAGGGTCACACCCGGCAAGCGTTTGAGCACATCGCCAATCGTGGCATCCCCCTGTTTCTCGATCTCTTCACGGCCAATGACGATCTTGCTGGCGGTGGACTCGCGCCGCTGCTCGGTGTCGTTGTCGCGGTTGCTGCGGATCTCGATGCGCCCCAGGTCGGTCACGCCCAACGGGGTGCCTTGCGCCCAGGCGGGCACAACACCAAAAGACAGACCCGCCCAGACAAGGGAACGGGTCAGCGGGTTCAAGGCATGGAATTCAGACATGCCCCGATTTTGACAGCGCCAGCGCTCCCTACTTTGAAGCAGGGGTAAAGAGCGTGAAAGGCTTATTCGCCGGGTTTGAACAAGGCTGCGACCTTGCGCTTGGTCTTGATGTTGGCCGAGACACCGGCACGGGTGGCGGGGCGCTGCGACTCCCAGACGGGCGGCGCTTCGGCGCTGGCGGCCTCATAAGGCTTGTCAAAGAACGGATCGCGTGGGGCGGGAGCAGGACGAAAGCCACGGCGCTCACGTGGGGTGTCCAGCACATCGCGCGGGTCTTCGTCACGGCGGCGGTAGCCCCCTTCACGCTCACCCCGGTCACTGCGCTCACCCCGGTCGCCACGGCCACGGCGCTCGTCGCCCAGCTCGATGGCTTCGACCTCGATCTTCTTCTTGATGAGTTTTTCAATGTCGGCCACCAGGCGGTTGTCGCTGGGCGCCACCAGGGTCACGGCCAGACCGGAGGCGCCAGCACGGCCGGTGCGGCCAATGCGGTGCACATAGTCTTCGGCATTGAAAGGCACGTCGTAGTTGAACACCGCCGGCACGTCCTTGATGTCCAGGCCGCGCGCGGCCACATCGGTGCAGACCAGCAGGTGCACTTCGCCTTTTTTGAAGGCTTCCAGCGTCTTCAGGCGCTCGTCCTGGCTCTTGTCACCGTGCAGTGCGCCGGTCTTGAAGCCGTCGCGCTCCAGCGCACGCGCCAGGCGGGCGCAGCCCAGCTTGCTGTTGTTGAAGATGAAGGCCTGCTGCAGGCCCCGATCGCCCAGCACCTTGCGGATCACGCGGCGCTTGTCGTCATCGACGGCAGCAAAGAAACGCTGCTCCACGGTGGACGCGGTTTCGTTGGGGCGGGCCACTTCGATGGTGACCGGGTCCTGCAGATAGCTGCTGGCCAGCCGCTTGATCTCGGGCGAGAAGGTGGCCGAGAACAGCAGCGTGGTCCGCTGCTTGGGCAGGTAGGAAAGGATGCGTTGCAGGTCGGGCAGGAAACCGATGTCCAGCATGCGGTCGGCTTCATCGAGCACCACGTACTCGACCTGGTTGAGCACGGCGGTCTTGGCCTCGATGTGGTCAAGCAGGCGACCCGGTGTGGCCACCAGCACTTCGACGCCTTTTTTGAGTTCAGCCGTCTGCGGCTTCATGTCCATGCCACCAAACACCACGGTGCTGCGCAGCTGGGTGTATTTGGCGTATTGCTTGATCTGCTGGGCCACCTGGTCGGCGAGTTCACGCGTGGGCAGCAGCACCAGGGCGCGCACGGGGTGGCGGGCCGGCGAGGTGGAGGCGTTTTCGTGCTTGAGCAGGCGCTGCAGCAGGGGCAGCGAGAAGGCGGCGGTTTTGCCGGTGCCGGTCTGGGCCGCGCCCATGACGTCTTTGCCGGTCAGCACCACGGGAATGGCCTGTTCCTGGATGGGCGTCATGTTTTCGTAGCCCATTTCGGCTACGGCTTTGGCCAGCGTGGGGGCCAAAGGCAGTTGTGAGTAAGGGGTAGTCATTGCCCTCTATTGTCGCATTTTGGGGGTGTCGGCCATTTTTGGCCCCTTCGGGGCAGGATCGGTTGGGGCCGGGCGACGATTTGCGGTACCCCGCCATGAGGAGTCCGGCCCCAGCCTCACCCTCGGCCGGCGCCAAACGAAGCAGAACAGACTCAGGTCTTGGGCAAAGTCACGCCCACCTGCCCCTGGTACTTGCCACCCCGGTCCTTGTAGCTGGTCTCGCAGACCTCGTCGCTCTC
>JACCDW011962690.1_pt1 | contig 15559 bp, 16 predicted proteins | sample 7449781 | NCBI WGS metagenome assembly JACCDW01 (sample SAMN15323449, study PRJNA562643) | freshwater metagenome | isolation source: river surface water | place: USA:Blue River Watershed | collected 2017-08-18
ACTTGTTCCACTTGTACCGGAAGATCCACTTGTACCAGATGTACCGGAAGTTCCACTTGAACCACTGGTTCCACTGCTACCAGACGTGCCGCTCGATCCACTTGTTCCAGTAGACCCGGAAGTCCCAGATGATCCGGATGTTCCACTCGAGCCACTTGTTCCGGAAGATCCACTTGTACCAGATGTACCGGAAGTTCCACTTGAACCACCTGTTCCGCTGCTGCCGGATGTACCACTGGAACCACTTGTTCCAGCGGACCCAGAAGTTCCAGACGATCCAGAAGTTCCACTTGAACCACCTGTTCCACTTGTACCGGAAGATCCACTTGTACCAGAAGAACCAGACGAGCCGCTTGTACCAGATGTACCAGATGTACCAGAAGATCCACTTGAACCACCGGTTCCACTACTGCCAGACGTACCACTGGACCCGCTTGTACCAGCAGATCCAGAAGTTCCAGACGATCCAGATGTACCACTTGACCCACTTGTTCCACTTGTCCCGGAAGTCCCGCTTGTTCCGGAATAACTTAGGGCATATGAAGCAGTAACAGCCCAGCTAGATGTTCCATATAAAGAACCCGTGATTCCACCTTGTACAGAAATACTTCCTGTTACAAACATTGACGCCGAAGCAAACAATGACCCGGTAAATTCTATCACATCGGCGTTAGTTGATAATACGGTTTGTCCCGAAGGTCCGATTAAATTCGTAGACCCAGACACAGTAAGAGAACCGGTTATATATACACTTCCGGAAGTATAATCAACCGAACTAGTGACATATTGAACATACAAATTTGTTACTGTGATATTAGAGGCTGTAATCTGTCCAAAAGTTACATTATTGGCACTGCTAAATGCTACCCCTCCTCCATTGCTAAGTTGAAACGAACTTGTAACCATGTTTTCCGGCGTATACCCAGAAGTACCGGAGGAGCCAGAAGTTCCACTTGAACCGTTTTGTCCACTGCTACCGCTACTTCCACTACTTCCGCTTGTACCGCTGCTTCCACCGGTTCCACTACTACCACTGCTTCCACTTGTACCGCTACTTCCGTCGGTTCCACTAGTTCCACTACTACCGCTTGTGCCGCTACTTCCTCCGGTCCCACTACTACCACTGCTACCGCTGGTTCCGCTACTACCGTCAGTGCCGCTAGTGCCACTGCTTCCACTGCTACCGCTTGTACCGCTACTTCCATCAGTTCCACTTGTACCAGAAGATCCATCCGTGCCACTTGTACCACTCGAACCGTCTGTTCCACTCGTTCCACTTGAACCGTCTGTTCCGCTAGTTCCACTTGAACCATCTGTTCCGCTGGTTCCGCTGGTTCCGCTACTACCACTTGTTCCACTATAGCTTAAAGCATAACTTGCAGTGACAGCGTATGAAGAACTTAATGCATCAATTGCATAACTCGCAGTACCATACAATGAACCACTTATTGATCCAACCGTTACATTTAGATTGCCGACAATGTCCATTCCAGACGCTTTGATAGTTACTATGTCTGTATATGGCTGAGACGATACTCTAAATATGTGTGCGGGGGCGATGGCATCATCTACTTCATAATAGAATCCAGATGCGTCGTGCTCTCCCAATGTTATTATTCTATTGTTAGAAGCATCATACCATTTTAGTGATGGACTGCCTATATTTCCTTGAAAATATATTTTTTCACCATCTATGTCGCCCAATACTATACCATATGGATGTTGAACAAGTATGTTTAGATCGCTTACAAGATTATTTCTAATAAAAGATGCCGTAAGTTCTCCAACCGTAACATTATTTAAATTACTGAATGCGTTTCCACCGTCATTACTTAATTGAAATGAACTTGAAATTAATCCTTCTGGCAAATGTGCATAGCTGGCAGTAATTGCGTTTGATGCTGTTTCTGCATATATTGCATATGATGCCGTAGAAGATTGACCTAACAAATAAGAAGCAGTTACTGCATTATATGCCCAACTCGCCGTACCTTCGGCCATTCCTTCTAAATACGATGCGGTTAAAGCATAACTTGATGTTAAATATGCTAATCTATCGCTGAATATAGAACCTGTAACAGTAAAGCTGCCAGAAATGCTGGATGTACCAGTTACAATTAAACCATTTCTGACAATTAGTTCGTTACTCATAAAATTTTATGCGAATATATTATAAATATAAACTTCCCTCGTGATTCTCTTTTTATATACGGAAAGCATCCGTTTTTATACATACCAAAAAAATACAACAATTGATATGGTTTATACAACCATTCTAAGCATTTTTATTGTCCATGTGCCGCTAAATGCAGTGGCGAGTAAATTGATATTTCCGCCAGTATTATCTACAGACAACGACACTGGTACAGTGCCTATCTCACTCACTTCAGTATTATAATATTTCACCATAGTATTGTTCCAACTTGCAAACATTTCACTTGCCTTAAAATTATTCACACCATCATTGATGGAAACTAGCCACTTTGCAGTATTTCCGGATGTTATTGGAATACTGTCAATATATACAGATCCAGAATCCGGTGTAACATTCACAGTAATATTTGTATTAATAGAACCGGTGGCACCCGATTCGCCATTAATGGTAATTCCATTGAAATCGCCAGACATTTGTGAAAAATTCACATAACTTGCAGTAACTGCATAATTTGAAGTATTCGATGTACCTGCAACGTTTGCAAAATTTGCAATTTGAGTAATTCCCGGAAATCCTCTACCTGCCGATGGCGCAGGTGAAGACGCACCAAACGAGACGGGTATTGCTTTTGATTTAAATGTCTCGTTCCCAGTACTTTCCAATCTTTCTTGCGTGCCAAAAAGAATTTTTCGTGGAGTAAAAGCTTTTTGTACCACGCTTTTATAATTCTCAAATTTTTCAGGTAATAGATATGCATTTACCATTAAAGTAAATGTGCTTTTTACAATTCTGTCATTTCCAGATTCTGTTGATGTTTCAAAGCTATAATCACTAATATTTGTTCTAAATTTAAATCTCTTTTTATCTCCCCAATAATCTTCCGTTGCAAAACTTATAGCCTCTATGATTGAATTATTTTGTTCTATCAGTTCAGTCCATACAATAAATTCATAATTTATTATAACATGATCCGGCATGGCAACGGAATATAATTCTTTCACCGGAGAAAACCCATTCATGAGTGAAAACTTATCGTACTGATTTTTCTGAGAATAAGTTTTTACTGTCGGATATTGTAAATATCTATTAAAAGTAATAAGGCTGTCATTTCTTTGCATCGCGCTTCTGCGAAATGCTATTGCTGGAGTTTGTGTTTTTCCATTTTTGTCTCTTAAAGCACCGTCTTTTTGTATAGCTTTCCATCTTTCCGGGGAAGCATAATTAATCGGTACTTTGACTTGACGACCGGAATCAATAATTACTGGACTTATAACCGTATCCATATGAACCATTATTGTTGAATCCACGTCCACTAATTTTATAGACAAATTTTTTTGCTTGTCTGTGTCTCTTCTTATATCAAATGCTCTGTTTGGATTTACGTTTGGGCCATAGGCAGCTTCTATTATTGGTTTTTTTGAATCAGAAAGTTCCGGCCCATTATTTACTGGGTTACGATTTGGCTTGTTTATCGCCGGTCTAGATGCTGGTCCACGCCATGCCATATTATTCAGCTTTCATCATTTTTAATGCATCGGTTAGATGGTTTGTATTTATACCCTTCCAATCTAGCATTGTTTTTATTTCCTGAAATGTTCGTGTATCTAAAAATTGTGCATTCTTCAACGCCGAAACAATTGAGGAAACAATAAAATTTTTATCTTTCAACTGTTCTTTTGAAGCATTTCCAAGTACATTGTCCAAATGATTGGCGGGACTTCTAACAAATTCTTCCTCTATTACTTCTCGTATTAATTGCTTTAATTCAGAGCGTTTCATAAGTTAGTCATTTCTTTCGAGTATGTTAAGTGAAGTATATTTTGTATAATGGGTGAATCAGAAAGTTCCGGTTCATTATTTACTGAGTTACAATTTGGCTTGTTTATCGCCGGTCTAGATGCTGGTCCACGCCATGCCATATTATTTGTTATCCCATATTTGTTGCAATCCGTCCGATTCGTCGTAACCTCTTCGATTTGCAGCATCGACGAAATCATTATAATTTTTATATGCTTTTGCTAAAAAATTCAATCCAATTTCTTTTGTTGGAGGTTCTGGAAAAAGGTTTTTTAAATGAATGGAACTAGACGACCCATCTCGAAATTTTACATATGCCATTTGTTCTCCCGTTTTTCTGTCGGGCAACATGTCACTTATAAACGTAACAGGTGACCCGCCTATTGTATAAATCTCATCCCCCTCTTGGTAGTCGGAGCGTTTTACCGATGCCATTTTTTTAGCCATTTTGCCTTGTAAGTCTTTGTGAAAATCTTCTATATTTTCCGCCATAACTTGCCTGACTGCTTCTCGTATTAATTGTTTTAATTCAGAGCGTTTCATAATTTAATCATTCCTTTCAAGTATGTTAAGTGAAGTATATTTTGTATAATGAGTATTGCATATTATACTATGACTCTTGTCCGGTTGTCCGCCTAGCAATTGTTCTTGAACCACGTTATCGATTTCATAATATCTGTCATTAAAGAAAACTATGTCGCCAATTTCCGGATAAAAATTTAATTGACGAAGCATATTCTCTCTCATTTTAAAAATATAATTCTGCGAGCGGTTTGGACCAAAATCTTCATATTGCGCTTCCATGTCAGTTCGATCAACAAGTGCAGAAATTTGAACAGCTGGAAAATACCACTTACCAGACTCTGAAGATGTTTCTCCATATATGTTGGTTTTTGTTTCCGTCGGAGATATCTTATATATTTGAACAATATTTTCAATGATGTCGCCCATCAATTCGGCGTTAAAATGATTGACGATTTTAAGGTCTCTTGCTGAAAAATATCTTCCTTTTAGTCCCATTTTTTTATCCTATATAAATTCCCAAAGGAATACGTTGTAAAACTGCTTGCATTTGCTGTGCTTCCGCTTCGCGCAATTCCATCTGTGCTTTTCTTCCCGTTGCTTCAAGATTTTCTCTTAATTGAGTTACCAAAGCTTCTTTTTCGCTTGCTGCTTCTTGTCTTAATTCTGCACCATCGAGTGTAACTTCTGCGCCCGGAATAGGAATGCTAGAATATTTCTGTCTGATACTTCCAAGAAGCTCTTTACATAATGCAAGGAAATATTTTCTTATCCATTGTTTACCAACACTGTTGATACCAGAATATGGAATAACATTGTATGGAACATTGCTATAATCACCAATCAACGACGATGATACAAATGACCCACTTATATCATAATATGATCCCGAATTATATATTCCTTGACTATCGCGATCTTTTACAAGCATATACTCAAAATACAACTTCATTTCATAAGTTGGTATAGGAAACACTTTAAGTTTATTGTTGATAAGCTCAAAACTATAGCCGGACTTACGAACAAGATCGTTGAATTCAATTGCTTGCATACGCAGCAAGTCTTCAAATATCGGGGTCATTAAAAATTGTGTAGCGGGAGAATATCCGGCAAACCCCATTTCGTTTAATACATTACTATAGCTCATACCCGTCATGCTGAATGGGTCGTAGATACGAGCAGACGCAGGCGGCATGTTATGAAAAATTTTACGGACTTCAATTCGATCAAAGCTTTCACTCACGTTCCCCCACAGAGCTTGTAGGTCGTATGACTGTGTTCTTGGCATCAAATCAATAGATCCTCTTTTCCAATCAACATTTCCACCAACACCAAATTCTGTCCCATATCCCTGCGCAAGTTTTACTATCTGAGGTATTCCACTTCCAATCACGTTTGTCTGCGTAAGATTTACATTCGCGTTACTTCCCTGCAATGCGCCTATGTTATTTCTTATATTAAATTGATTAACTTGTGCGCTATACTCAAAACATGCTTCTTCAAAACAAGCATAAAAGTTTAAGTCTATCATTTCTATATCAACAATTGGATATCCCAATCTTGTAGCTGCCCATTTTGCTGCGTTCGGCGCATCAACAATAAACTGTGCATCTCGTTCAAAATATCCAAATGGAGTGCTGCTCGATGTGATAGCCGAGCCACTACCCGGCCATCTTACCCTATCCTGATCAATAGTATAATTTATGCTTGTGTCTGCCATATTATATAAATATATCAACACCTGCTAAATGAGACGGGTATAAATTATAATATTAGAATAGATACGCCGATTGCTATATATTTATATGGTATGATAAAACTGAAAGATATACTGGTTAGGAACAAGATAATACGCGAAGATATTGGAGATGTACAACCCAGTGATGTCAAATTTTTAATGCCTCCTGCCGAAGTATCATACGCTAAAGCAGCAGGTGACGGCGCAGGCAAACCGTATACAAGACCCGATGTGGATTTTTCAGGTACTGGAGACGAGAATTCATTGGTCACAAAAGCTGCAAATATAATAAAGCCATTTGAAAATAGCGTAAATAATCCAAAAGGTGGATTTAATAAAAAGTTAAAAAAATGGTTTCCGCACAAAAGTTTAGAGGGCGGGTCAGATACTATAGCATATGGTCATAAAATATTAAGTGGTGAAGACTTTAGCCAAGGCATAACGGAACAAGAAGCAGAACATTTATTGGAGAAAGATATACGCGAAAAGATAAAACTGGCTAAATCTAAAATGCCAAATTTTGATACTATGCCATTAACCATAAAACTGGCTATAATCAATGGATTGTTTAGAGGAGATATGGGACCAAAAACTATGAGATTATTATCTCAAAATAAATTTGCGGATGCAGCCAAGGAATATCTTAATCACGCAGAATATAGATCAACCAAAAACATTGGTGTAAAAAAACGAATGCAATGGAATTATAATGTTTTGAAATCTGCGGCATAAATTATATAAACATGAAAAAACTAATAGGATTATTGATATTAGCATCGGCACTGTTGCTTACTGGCTGTGCTACTACAGGTCAAGTTCGTGAAATACCACCACCTTCTGCACCAAGAGTAGTGGTTGTATATCCAGAATATTATACTCCAATGTATATTCATTGGAGGTTTGATATTGGTCGCGGCTGGCATCATTATCATCACCATCATCCTAGATATAGAAGATAATATAAAATATACCCCCGATTTTTCGGGGGTTTTTATTACAACTTTCTTTTATGATATTTCACCGTGGTAGTTGAAACGCCATACTTTTCTGAAATCTGAATATTAGTTAGTATACCTTCGCTCAAATCTTTATAAAATTGTTCCTTATTTTGTTTTAACAATTTTTTACCTTCACTTACTTTGTTTCCTCTATTCGCCTCAACTTTTACCTTTTTTCCTTTCATTCCATTATCATATACATAATTTATATTTCTGGATGATAGCATTTCACGGCGTTCATTGTATTTAGCTGTGCCAATATCATTACCATATTTTTCAGTGAACCATTGTAGTGTATATCTACCGATGGCACGTTGTTTTTGCTTGCTGATAGCTGTGTCTGTGTGGTGTTTACCAAACATTCCGTTGTTTTCTCCACCGTTCCACTCTTTCATTTTTTCTCTGATTTGCTCTTTATTTGGATTGTTGGAGAAATTATCACCGCCCAACGCGGTTTTTCCTATATTATATCCTATAGATTTAAATGGTTGTAATGTATCCAAATAATGTTGCTCGCGCAATACACACTTCTCCGGAGAACATTCTTCCAGAATAGTAAATGAAAAGCTCTTCTCGGTATATTTGTTCCAAGAACGTTGTAAAATGATATTAACGTGCTTGTTGTTTTTGAGCATCATTTTGTGCTCAGTAAATCTCTGTTCGATATCTTTTGAAGATCCAACATAGAACTTTCCGTTAGCTTCGTTTGTTATTTTGTATACTCCAGATTTTTTCATATATGGATAAATATTACCGTAGAACTCCAAAACATAAAAAATTTAGATAAAAAAAGAACCGGTCTTTCGACCGGTTCTTTGTAGTTTTCCCTCTAAGAGGCGAAGTATTAAACTTCGTTGAGGTTGCCGATGACGATCTTGCCGTAAAATTCGGGCCTGAGGATCTTCTTGGCGTAACGTGTCATCACGCCACGGCGTGGTGTGAAGTTCACTGGATCGTACACGAGTGGTGTCTGGATCAGTGGGATGTATGGGGCGTATACAGCACCGGTTTCTAGGAAGTTTGTTCCACGGAAACCAACCAACATGACGTTGTCGGTCATGTATGGGTTCTTGTAGACGGTCCAACGGTTGCTTAGAGCACCAACCTTGGCAACACCCATTGCGAACTTGGCTTGGTCGCCGTCCGTGTTGGTTGTGAAGCCCGGGATGGATTCGATGATGGTAGCAACGTCTGGGCTGCAAACTAGGAAGTTTGCACCACCACGCAGCGTCAACTGGTGGATCTTGTTGCTGACCTTCTGGATCTTGTTACCCAAGGTCTGGAACCATGTGCTCTTGACATATGCGGTGCGGTTAGCAGCTGTGTCTTGGAATACGCCAGCAGTTGCGTTGTATTCGGCACCGATGCGTGCTGACCAGTATTCGGTTGTGGCCGAAGGAGCAGCAGTGACCAACATGTCGAGGATTTCTAGGTCGATTTCCATCGAGACATATTCAGATAGAAGAGCAGTTAGCTCTGCTTCTGCGTCAATGCTGTGGTAAGCATTCAAGTCCTGAGCCAATTCTGGGGTCCAGACGGCCTTCAGCTTGCGGGTCTTAGCAACGATGGCTTCAGACTTTAGCTCTAGGTTTACTTCTGGGATTCCGATGTCGTTGGCGATACCAGTTGCGTTTGGCAATCCAGCGCCCTGATCTTCGAAGTCGCCACGGCTTTGTGTGCCCGGCTGCTTGTGATATTCAACCTTAACAGTTGGTGTTAGACCAATTGCAGAACCGGATACGATGAAGTAAACAGTGTCGGTTGCTGTATCAACGGTGGTCAATGATGGGAAGAAGTCAACGATGCCAGAACCGGAAACGGTGAAGGCGCGAACTCCTGTCGAATCATATCCAGTACCGGACAAGCTTGCTCCGACCTTGAATAGCTTTTCGTCAACGATTGACTGTGATAGTTCAGTGATGAACTTTGCATCCAAGTAAGAAGCAGTGGTCAATGCACCAGTCAAACCTGTTGCGGTCTGATCATTCATGGTGTAGCCGAAGCGACCTTGGCCATATAGACCGTTGGTGGCGCTGTCGGTAGAACCAAGCTTGGTACCAGTACCACCGAACAATGACTGTCCGCTAAATGCTGGCTTTCCTGCTTGTGCCGTACCATACTTGAAGTCTAGATAGAATACTAGACCGGATGGTAGGTTCATTGGCTGAACGCTGACGAATTCCTTGGCGGCGATTTCAGCAAATACACGGCGGACCAATGGAAGAGCAACGCCTGCCCATTGTTCGCTGTTAGCTGAAGTACCGGTACGGGTAGCTTCGTCGATTAGTTGCTTTGCCTGATTCTCAAGAAGAATCGACATGTGAGACTTTTCCATGTCGGTGTTGATTCCTTCGAGAAGACCAGTCTTTTCCCATTTGGAAACAAGTCCACGAGTTTCGCTCATGAGCTTGACCATTGGGTTGGTTGTCTCAGTTAGTAGTGATTTGATATCTGACATAATATTTCCTATTTTTTTGTTGTTTGAGGTTATTTACGAATACCGGCCAATTTCTTAAAGCGGCTTGCCATTTCGGTGCCTTCTGTAAGAACTGTGGCTTTTGTCGGTTTTGTTGATGCAACGGGCCTACTAGCTAATCCTTCAGTGATAGTTTTGACAGTCGCGGATGTTGGCTTTTTAGCAACTTCCTGAGTCTTTTTTCCACCGTTATTCATGGATTCTACTAATGTGGCATAAACGAGTTTTGTTTCACGAACCGACTTCGTTAAGTCAAATGACTCGATTATCTTTATTTTCTGATCATTGCTGAAATTACTCTGCTTGAACAATTTGTTCGTATAGAGTAGTTTTGCATTGAGCAGGTTAATTTCATTGATCTGGTTCCGTAGATATTGAACAGCGCTACGGTATTCTGATAGTTCCTTTTTCAACGAATTGTTTTCAGTTTCGAGTGCTTTTTCTTCTTTGGCTTCCTGCACTTCTTCCTGATAAGCTTCTTTCAGCAGGTCGTCGATACTTAGATTTTCGACAACATCTTCTGAACTTTCAGCTACAGGATCTTGATCTGAAAGAATTTCACTCAAGTCAACTTCTTCATCAACGCCACCAACTTCTGGAGCTTCTGGAGCTTCTGGATCTTCGTGGCCTTCTGGATCTTCGTGGCCTTCTGGAGAAGGCATATCTTCTATACCCTGTTCGAGTTCTTTCAGGATATCTTCAAGTTTTTCCTCAGAGAGTTCAGATTCTTCCAACGGACCACCCGGAGTGTGCATTGATGTAGCATTCATAGTTTCTTGACCTTTGTTATCTAATTTTGGAGCTTTATTGTGCATATCTTTTACCGGACCGCCTTTGTGTTGGGTTCCTGCACCATCATACTTGTCAACCGCTTTGCGGCCACCTGCTGATGCTTTTCCGCCAAGTGATGGAGTAGACAATGAAGTTGCAGCTTTTGTTTCTTGCCCTTTATTATCGGTTTTGTATCCTTTAGTTTTAGCATTATAATTTGCGGATGCTTTTTTTCCTTCATCGATACCGTCCATCCCTTCTTCCAATTCTGGTTCATCTGTTCCAAGAATTTCTTCAAGTGTCATTTCTTCGATTTCCTCTTCCATTGCGGGAGGCTGTTGAAGATTTGCAGCAGCGTCAGGTGCAGGTGCAGCAGGTGCAGCGGCAGGCATAGGCGCAGCGGCGGCAGGTGCAGCAGGTGCAGCAGGTGCAGCAGGTGCAGGTGCAGCAGGTGCAGGAGCGGCTCCCATTCCGGCATCAGGTGCAGGTGCAGGAGCAGCTGCTGCGGCAGCTTCTTCTTCAGCTATTTCAGCAGCAAGCTTTTCGGAAAGCATGCTTTGTAGTCTTGGTGTAAAATGCTCTTCAAGAGCAGCTTTTGCATTTGATAACGCAGTTGCACGAACTGCTTTAGCGTCGGCAATTGCTTGTTTTAATAGATCTGACATAATAGTTTATCCTTTTTGTTGATGAAACTATTAAGAGTTTCAAAAAAATTGTTTTACTTGACTTTGCATCAAATAATGATGCATTTTATAATAAATAAATATATACGTATTTACAAAAAACAACAAATATTTTATATATTTCAGTGTTTTACAATTTTGCTAACGGCGGCTTGGCCTTCTTTTAAATCTTTTACTTCATAATACCGTTCAAGTAAGTGCCCAACATCTTCATAACATGCTTTCAGCCTTTGTTCCATAACATGAGCTTCGTTGGCAAGTTTGGTAAATTCGGCCATAGACTTTTCCATAACCGCACAATTCTTTTTAACAGTCTGCTCATCAAACCAATGTTTTCCATCAACAGATGCCTTTTCAGTTTCATGCAATGCCAATTCTCTGGCGTCTTTTACCATTTCACTAAGCTTATGTGCAATTTCCATTAAACTGGTATCGCGGTGTAAATGTTTTGCATATTCATTATAACAACCGATATTTTCCAACGCGGTCTTTTTTGCTTCGGTCGTCCACTCTTTTTTTGCCACTTCTGCAACAGTGGATGTCATTAAATTTTCAATTAACGGTCTTAATTTTAGAGATTTCATATTTTTTAATAATTTATAAAGCTGGTGGCTTTTGTTCGGGTGTTTCTTCTTCAGGAGCATCTGTGTCATCTTCACCGGAAGGAATTTCCTTCGTTGCCATGGTTTTTATAGATGAAACAAGTTGGGAAAATCCCGGCAAATGTTGCAATTGAGCATTGTCTTTTAAAAATGCATCAATGTCCTCTTGACTTCTTATGTTTAACTGCTGCGCCATATCCGCCGCAAACGCATTGATAGTATTTGTTCTACGTGCGTGGTTCAGCAGCTTTCCAAGCATAAAATTGGTACCAGATTTAGAATTTAATTTAATGTAAGATTGTTGTGTCAGTTCTTCTTCTGCTGCATCTTTTTCTGCTCTTGCTCTCTCTAGCTCGGCTTTTGCCTTTGTAGCGTCAGCCTGTGCTTTTTTAACGTCGTCTTCACCCGCGTCTTCCCCCGCTGGTGCACCAGCTGCGGCTGGGTCTGTTCCTGCCGGTGCAGCAGCTGCCGCATCAGGTGCAGGGGCTTGAGCGGCTCCTGCCGGTGGTTGTTGTCCCGGTGCTGCATTTTGACCTCCTTGTTGCGTAGGTGCACCCAAATCTCCAGCAAGAGGATCTTCTTGTGGAGCTGGTTGCTCTGCTTCCATTTTAATTATATTCTTTGCCTCGTACAATTTTTCCCAACTAATATCAGTTACACGCCCTTCATTTGCTTTACTTGCAATCTGGGATATAATTTTCTTAAGATTTATGTTGGATATTTTATTGTGCATGTAATATAAATATATAAAAGTTATTATAAAAATGTTATTTCACAATCTACTATTATCTTACTTCGGATAAAATATCGCGAATAATATTTTCAATTTTTAAATATTTGTTGATGTCCTTTGGATCAACTGATGCAATTACCTGTCCGCGATTGACTCCTTCACTTATCGTCGATGGTGCCATATAAGCTCCACGAGTTGATGGAGACGATACTAAATCAAAGCAAAGGAGATCAAAATCATCCTGAACTTCAACCGTATTTTCGTTCATCTGTCTCACACTACCCAGTCCTCGGCTGCTGATACCAATCCGAATATTATTTTTTATAAGATCTCTGGCAATGTTTCCGGATGGAGTTGTTAATAACTCAATAGTACCAATTACCGTATCGCCTTCCCAGTGACACTCGGTTACATTATGACACACGTTTTTTAGATTTATTACAGAACTATCTGGGTGATCAAGTTCTCCTAGCGCACGGCGCTCTTTAATTACTTGTTGATATTTTTCAATTTCTCTAGCCAGAATATCTCTTGGGTAGACACGACCATTGTGGTTTTTTTCTCCGGCTTTTTGCAATGGACCTTTCAAAACAAGTGGTGCGTTTGGATTTGAAGAACGAGCTTCACTTAAGATTTGAGGAGTAATCTCAAATGGAATAAAATCTACAAGTAGTTGTTTGCTCATATATTTTTATTTTTGTGGTATTATATTTCTTTTTGTATTTCCAGTGGACAGGTCGGGCGATTCCAGACCGCCAGTTGTTCCGGTCGAAGAAACTGGGGTCGCGCTATTATCAACCACAATTACAGAATCAGTAAGATAATATTCATTTTCTTTTGAACCATCCTCGTTTCCATGAAAAACAACATAATATTTTTCTTTCATATAACGAACACCGATGTTGTTTACTGTAATCTTATATTCTTTTTCAATTTGTCCAATCGAGCCCTTTGATGCAGATACGGTGATTGTTTTTTTCAAAAACATATTTTTTAACTCTTCAGCAAGTTTTTTTGCCGAGGTAGTTTCTTGTTGTATTAATTGAGATTTAAAATTTTTAAATCTGTCTAAAATGTCAATCGACTTTGTATTTGCAGTGGGTGAAGGAGGGGTGGCTGTTGGAGAGCGCCCCGGAGACATACTTCCACCAGCCGATGGATTATTTCCCCAAGTATCTTCTTTCATAGTAAAGTCGGAATCTTTTATTTCACTAATAACTTGCTTGACTAGATCAGATAGTTTCATAAATTTATTTTCCCATTTTGTTAATTTTCTTGGCGATCTCTTTTATACGATGATGTATTTCCTTAACATCTCCCTTGGTCCGCTTCCAAAGACTATCATTCCCATAACCACATTCCGTTTTTAGCCTTTCACAGATACCAACGAGATATTCAACTTCACGTAACATTTTCTTTGCTTCCATCAAGCCGTATGATACTTTTGATTCGTTGCGCATCATATTGCTTTTCTTAAACGCACGATATCCTTCTTCCACAATTTCTGAACCTCGACGGACGATTGGAAGACTTTCATCCGATTCTTCTACCGAAGTGTTATCTTTTTTTGTTTTCTTGTTTTTAACCAAAGATCCACCGGGCATAGATTTTTCTGCCGCTTTTTCGGCATCTCTTCCAAATGCATTCTTAGTCAAATAACCGGGAGTACCGCTTCCGGTGGTTGTCATTTCTTCAATGACTTCTTCAACAAGTTCGCGAATGATTTGTTTGGCATTGCTCATTGTTTAAAATTCTTCAATTCCTTGATAAGCTCATAACTCAGCATTAGAGCCATAATTTGGTTTTCTTTTACAAGAGTTCCTTTTGTAATCTTATCAAGTTGATTGAGTGTTTCATCAAGTTTGATTTTTACCACATCATTGCTTACAACACTCTTTAGTTCACTGATTTGCTTACGAACTTCAGGAACTTCAGTATTGATGTATTCACGCAACGAGTTTGTATTGCTTACATTATTGATATATTCACGAATAAGAATCTTCTGCTTTTCATCCAATCCCTTGTATTTTTCATTGAACGAATCAACCAGCAACTTATAAGCAAGCAGGCGAACATCTTCATTTTGCTGCTGATATACTTTAACCAAGTCTTTCTTTTCTTCTTCAGATATTACTCTTGTTGGCGTTTTTGAAGCAACAACACTTTCAACAATATAATTTCTTGCTTTAAACATTTCTCGCGGATCACATGCAATTGTATTCACACTCTCTTCAAAAACTTTGTATATACTGGCAAGTAGTTTGTAATTTGAAATATTTCCTTTTAAAAAGTCTGTAAGTGGATAATTTTGTCCAATTTCTTTGATTAAATTGTACTTTTGTAAATTTAATGCTTTTTCATTTAATTTTTTTCTAGTACGAACAATCGTATCAAGCAATCTATCCGCAGATGTAACATCTCTTGTTTTCTCTTCTAATATGATTCGATATAGTCTATTTTCTTTTCCAAGTTCGGTAGATTCGGAAAAATATGTACGCAAGATATTGTTTGCTTTGGAATCTCCTTGACCATTAAGAATGTCGGCGGTTACTTGACGTACCAACAGTTCGAATAATATTCCAGCATTCTTATACTTAGAGTGTTTCAGCTTCTTCATACAGTTTTATTATTTATAAATATGAGCTTGGGTAATAAAAACTATTATTTTAGATAGGTTTATCGTCTTGAACGAGATTAGTTTCATCTAATATAGATTTAGTCTCCGTTATTACTTTCTTTTCTTTATTATATCTCATTTTCAACGATTTTTTGATTGTTCTCAGATCTTCGTCCAATCCAATAGGAGAACCTCTATATATATGACCAGTTCTACGCTCGGTTCTTGACTTTTCCTTGTTTTGCATTTTTCCCAATGGATCTTCTCCACGAGTAGCATCAAATCCCTTGGTATACTCTTCCTTTTTACCCGCCTGCGATGGTCTTATGCCACGGGCTCGTTCTTCTCGGGTCTCTTCCTCTAATGGAGGTAGTTCTTTTATTTTCTCTTCTTCAAGTGGAGGCAATCCTCCCGCATCCCCTTCTCCGCCGCCGCCTTCTGCACCTCCTCCGCCACCCCCGCCGCCG
>JACCDW010756539.1_pt1 | contig 15557 bp, 17 predicted proteins | sample 7449781 | NCBI WGS metagenome assembly JACCDW01 (sample SAMN15323449, study PRJNA562643) | freshwater metagenome | isolation source: river surface water | place: USA:Blue River Watershed | collected 2017-08-18
GAGGTTGCGGCGACACCATGACCTGAGGTTGCGGCGACACCATGACCTGAGGTTGCGGCGACACCATCGCCAGAGCCGGAGCCGGAGGCGGCACAATGTCGGGTTGAGGGGCCTCCGACACGGCCGGCGAGATGTTCGCCTCATCGTCAGAGATCTCCTCGTAGTCAAGCTCACCCGTGTTCACGACATCCCCGGCCACGGCATTGCCCACATAGGCCTTCAGGATGTCGCGAATCGGCAGCAATTCGCGGATGGTCATCTCTACCGCGTTGTGCACGACAGCGAGGCGGGACGCGCGATCCGCCTTGATAAGCTTGGGTTCGTTGAAAAACTCCTTGGCGCTCTCGATGAACACGCGGTGCACGAACACGTCCGTGGGCGGGAGCTGGAGGTTCACGTTGGGCTCCTTGGTGTGCACTTTCACGCTCGACAGGATCCGCACATAGGCCACGAACGCGGCAGCGATAAGGTCCTCCAGAAAGGGAAACCTCTGCTCCATGGCGGTCACCTGGGCCCGGATGGTCGTGGCGTTCCACGCCGGGATCTCGCGGAGCTTGCGTTGAAAGGCGATGATGGGGCCCTCCCGCGAGGACCGTGCGTGCGTGTACACACTGTTGAACGAATTGATCACAAAGGGAGCCAACACGTCGGTCAGCTTGTTCACATACTCGTTTTTGGCGTCGACCAACAGAGGTGTGAGCTTGGACTGCATCCTTACACGTGTCCAGAGATTTTCATTCATCGGTTTACGCAAAGGACGCCAAACGGGCTTTGAGCATGTCCAGGCGTCGCGTGACGTCGTTGGGCGTGATGACCAGAGGACGAGTGGGCGGCATGGGCTCCGGCGGCTTGGCCTTCTTTTCCTTTGGCGGCGGCGGCGCCTGCTTCCACGAGGCCCACAGGAAGAGGTTGCCGTCGCCAGAGGGCCGCAACTCCGCTTCGAACCCCCTCAGACGCAGTTTGTCGACGACATAGCGTGCGGCGTGGGACACTTTGTACACGGGTCTGCCGGGGATGTGGCACGGAATCTTGGTGAGCATGTCCGTGGCATTCATCCTCGCATGGCGCCTGATGCGCTCCTCGATCTGGCCAAACACCATCTTGTACGTCGCATGGTTCACGCGGCCCTTTTCCATGCGCAGCGCGTGCATCTCGGACGCCGACACCATTTCCTGGGACAATCCCAGACAATTTGTAGCGATACTTGACGGCTCAACCCAATACACAGCGATACGCACAGCACTACATACAGTACATGCGTTTGCACCTTCTTTGACCCCGGCACGAAATACCCTATATACTCGCTCTCGTGGGGTGGCCTGCCATTGTTACCATTGTTACCATGGATCTCAAGACATTCCTCAACACGGCATGCGCATTCGCCCAAGTGGACCGTTCGCCGCACACCGACCGACCGGCGGTGATACGGACATTGAAAGGTGTCCAGACCATGTGCGGCGCCGAGCGGTGCGGCATGGCTCTCGGCCACATCAGAGCGGCGTGGACGGCAGAAGGCACTGTCGTGCACGTCGGAACGGTGTGGTTCGTGCGCCCGGCGGGGCGAGACGAGTGGTTGGCCAAGGTCACCATCGACGGCGGGCGGATGACCGGCGATCTGGGAGACGTGCAAAGCTACACCACCGACTTCCGCGTGATGACGGGGTGCGTCCCACGCTTGGCTTCGTTGACCATCGAGCTTCCACAAAAGCTGACGAGGCACACCCCACCGTTGTCGCAACTGACCATCGAAGCAAAGCGGCGGCTTGCGCTCGTCATGGCCGTTTAGATGTCATTGACAAAGTCTTCCTCCGTTTGCTCGAATTCGATGTCGTCATCGAACGAATCATCTTCCGAGGGGCGTTGTTTGACGATTTCTCCAATTTTTACCAGATAGTTGGCTTCGAGTGCCGTGTATTTATGGACCACGTCGCCCGTGGATCCCGCGAGGGCGTCCCGGTCGCACACCAACACCCAATCGTTGACGGACAGATAGACTCTCTTTTGCATGCTGCCTCTGATCTTGCACATGACCTCACTCCCGTCGTCCGACCGTTGTACCATGACACGGCAATTGCCGAGCATCTTGGTGATGCACCCGTAATACTGACCATCCTCCGCAAAGACAATGTCCCGCTTCACGGGGCGCTTGTCCCGCCGCCTTTCGTGCGTGTGTCCGACCATGATTGCATGCACGCCTCGGGTCTGGTGACCGTTTTCATACTCTGTGTGGTGCATCGACACATTGTCGCAAGTGTAAAACAAGAAAGTGCTACACCAGGCGCACGTCCGCGATCGGGCCGACGCCGTACCCCACCGCCACGAGAGGAGCCCACTGCAGGATCCCGAGGGCACGGGACACCAGCTGACAGTACACCGAGGGCTCGGTGAGGAACAGGCTCCACCAAGAGGATGCGCACACCGCGTTGTGATGCTGTTTCAGGAGGCCGTAGAGCGCCACGTTGCTGGCGGCGTACACCCCGAGTAGCACGGTGGCCCGTAGGTTCATGTTGCCGGATGCGCATACAATTTCGCGGCCAACCAAACGCGATCATATCTTACGGAGCCCGTCCACTCGCTGCTCTTCGTCCTCCATATCGGGGACATAGTTCTTCCTGTGAAACTTCCAAAAGACAGGGTGTCCTGCTCGGAAGCTTCCGGACGGGAACACTTGTGCCTTGTACCAAAAGACGCAATCCTGAATCTTGTTGGTTTGTTTGGTGTTGTCGATGACAAGGACCTCGTAGTTTTCCGTGCACGATTGAAAGACCTTGTCGAATTGTTTGAACGTGGGAAACACGCCAAATACCATCTCATACAACTTTTTCCTATTCTGGTAGATCGCTTCGCGGCACGCCACCACCACATCACAGTTGGCGCGCACGCCGGGTGGCAGGTCGGTGATGAACTGCGCCGTGACAATCAGGAAAATGCCCCAATGCCGTCCGTTGAAAAACAGCTGGCGAATAACCTTTTCTTTCATGATGGACTTGTCGTAGACCAAATCGTCCAGGATCACAAACACGCGCGTCTTCCTGCCTTGCGCCCACAGCCTGCGCTGGCGGTCGACGAGTTTTTCGAGCGCTCCCTTGTTGAACTCCGAAAACACAAAGCTGTCGGGCACAAAGTCGGAGTAAAACCGGTTGCCGTCCTCCGTGCCCGACATGACAATGCCCGCGGGGATCTTGCGTTTGTGGTACATGATGTCTTTCACCAGCAACGACTTGCCGGAGCCTCGCTTACCGATGACGGCCACGATCTTGTCCTCGCCGATGGAGCCCGGGTCGAACTTATACACGTCGAACAACCCCATTCTACCCGGACACACACATATTTCTGCGGAGTCCGTGACGAAGCACCGTGCACACCACGGTCAAGCCGAGCAGGAGCCACGCGGCGGCGCACGCCAGCACCGCGAACAACCCCGTGGCCAGGACCACGTGGACCGCCGAGGCGATGGCGAGCACCATTGCACCCGTGTGATCGGCGTGCCGCGTTAAGCTTAACAGGCCGGGGCGATGGTGCGCCGCGATGTCGTTTCCGTGGCTGCACTCTTCCGACACTCTGGTGGCCACGTGCGCGGACGCGATGTTGCGGTTGGAAGACGGTTCCACGATCCCTTGCAGTCGATACGTGATCACCTGCTCGTGCCCCGTGCTTCAAGCGCTGATCGAGCTCGATACGCCCATCCAGGACGGACGAGTGGTCATCCCCGTGCCGGACGACGGCCTGGAAAAGTACGAGGCGTTTGTGCGACTCGTCCATGGCGTGACGCCCATCGACGCGATGAGTTTGGACGAGTGTCTCGGGATCTACGAGTGCGCCGACTTCCTGGGCTCCGAAATGATCATGGACACGGCCATGCACGCCGTGTGGACCAAGGCCCCCCGGCCCAAGACAGTGCACGCCCTGGCCGTCGTGCCACGGCTGCTGGCGCACGGGGGCGACGTCGCCCAAGACGTGGTCCACCACGCGTCCGTGGATCACCCGTTGTGGCCCGATGCCATCGAAGACTTTTTGGGACCGATTGCGAGCGCGCTGGATGCATCCGCCTTGCGGGCCTTGCTGCGCTTGCAAAAGTTTTACCCTCCGGCGGCAGTGGCGTTGTGGATAATGATGCGGCGTGTCATGACCGAAGACATCGCTCTGGAGCTCGCGACGTTCGACGAGTACACCCCCGGCGAACTCGCGGTCGTGTGCGAGGAGCTGCACCGACGGTACTCTCTGCTCCGCTGGGTCAACGACCCCCTCATGCGGCTGCTGGACACGTTCAAACGGACCTTGCTCGACACCGACGACGTGCCAGTGCCGAGGGTCGTGGTGGGCCACCGCGTCGAGTTCATGGAGCCGCGCTTCGTGGTCAACGCGTACGTCACCCCGAGGTACAAGCGACTCCGTGCACCATTTGACATCACCCCGCTGGTCCGGCTGCGGCTGCCACACAAAGACGTGCCGTTTGCATTCGAGGTGCACGTGGGAAAGCTGCTCTCCAGTGGACTCCCTCACCGTCCCCCGTCCGTTCAAGTGCGGCTCACGGTAAGCAAGTGCGCCAGCATGGCCAAGTCGGTGTACGACTCATGGTACGTAATCTCGCTGGCCAGCCACAGCACGAACACCGGTTGGGTCGACGCCGGCGTTCCGTGGCGTGAGATCGGCCACATCACCGAATCGCTGCGGGAGCACTATGCGCGTGGCATGTACATTCGGTTCGATGTGCGGTACGATGCGAAGAGCGTGCTGGACGTGTGACTACTTCCCCTTGCCAAAGTCTTTGTTCACGCACAAGGCGCCGCAGAACGTGGTGTAATCGAGCCGTCCGTAGTTGCGGTCCGCCGTGCGGGGGTCGGTGATGTACTTGCCGCGGGCGTCTTTGACCGTCAGCTCGTCGAGGCCGCGCTTGTGCGCCCACAAGCCCGCCTTCGACACGGCGATGAGCTCGTCCTTGTCGGGCGAGGGAGAGGGCGAGTCGATCTGGGAGGTGTGCACCGACATGTTTTTCGCGATGTTTGTGACGCTCTTGCCACCGGGGGCGCGCACGACCATGTCGCCCATCTGTCGGTACCAGTGGTAATCGACGTCGGGGGCCGAAAACGCCATCACCTTGTAATATCCTTTCTTGCATGGTTTGTCGGGGTCCGCGGCGTACCCACCCTTCTTGCGGAAATTGAGGTCAGAGAGCGCCAACCGCATGAGGTCGGGGCACTTGGTGGCATCGTCCCCGGGTTTGACCGCGCCCGACAGCTCGCCGGGCTGCAGCTTGCGCTTCCCGCCGTCGCGGTACCAGTCGGTGGCAAAGGCGTAGCAATTGTTCGACCCGATGCCCTGTTTGGAGCCGTACACCCCCTCGGTGAACTGCTCTTCGCTGCCCGACAACGGCAAGCCCCGCAACTTTTTGTACGCCTCGCTCTTTTTAAATTCTCGGGCCCTCGTCAGAAGTTGGTCCTTGCGGGCCTCGACCCGGGTGGTACGGGACATTTACTTATGAAAGGAAAAAACGAGCCGTACAGGGCATGCCGAGCGTCGCGGTGACGCGCGCCAAGGTGCGAGCCATGTACGAGCCGCTCGTGGGCAACGCGGCGACGGAGCTCGAGCGATGGACGTTCAACACGGTGATCGAGCGGTGCAAGCGCCAGGGGTATCCCTTGTTCTGGGCCAATCCCACGGTGCCGTGGCTGTACACCCACAAGGCACTGGCCGTGCGCCACAACTTGCGAGCGGCGCCCGAGGTCCTTGAAAAAGTACGGACCGGGGGGTTGAGCATGTCGGAATTGTTCGAGATGAAGCCGTGGCAAATCCGGCCGGACCTATGGGAAGAGGCCTTTGAGGCGGCCGCGCGCAAGGAGCTGCGGCACAGCGAGTACCAGCCCGACCCCGCCACCCTCCCCGACGGCCAGTTCCAATGCGAAAAGTGCCGCAGCCGCAAGACCACGTTCTACCAGCTGCAGACCCGGGCCGCCGACGAGCCGATGACGTGTTTCATTCGGTGCGCCAACTGCGGCAGGCGATGGAAGAGCTGACTCTGGCTGTCATTTTATTTTCTCAGGTTCGGGTACATCCATGGCCGCCCTGAGCCCCCGCATCCAGATCGCGCTGTTCTCCGCCCTCATCTTCCTCATCATCGGCTCGTCCACCATGTACGGCCTGACGGACCGGTTCATCGCCGGCCTGGTCGGCCTGGACTTCACCGACGCCCGCGGCGTGCCCACCCGCCTGGGGCTGCTCGTGCACGCCATCGTCACGGGGCTGCTCATGACCCTGTACCTGTACACCTTCCGCATGTGAAGCATCGTCGGCGTGTTCACGGGCACGTGACGAATCGCGCCGTCGCTCGGTCCCCAGAGGACCGCGCGCCGAGGGTCTGCCGGGCCCAAGGGGACAAGTCCAGACCGGGCGCTCCCTTGGCGTCCACGATGCGCATCACCCGACGGCGGCCGGTGCGAAGCAGGGTCACTGCCACGCATCGCCCGCAAAACGGTTGGAGAGCTTCCCAGGACGACCCGATGCCGAAATCGGCTTGGTTGATCGCCACCCACGGAAGCGAGTCCCTCGACCCGTACGTGGCACAGAGCGCATCCGCACACGCGCCGTGGCACACGGTGCTGCCCGCTAGGGGGTCGATGCGCCCCTTTGACAACTGTGCATACGAGTGCCACGTGACTTGCAAGGGTCGAGTCACACGCGCGGCACTCGCATGGGCAATGAACATGAGCACTGACACACACCACCACCGCATGGGATCGGAATGACGGGTGCTTCCTTAAGCGTGCGTCATGACTGGTGATGTATTTTCCGGGCGCAAGGTACCCCATGTCACATGTTGTATGCTTCGGGGATCTTGCCTGTGTCCAGGCGTCCGGACGGAACCGTGGTCTTTCTGGTGGGCAAAGACGTGCGTGACGGCACGTGGAGCGACTTTGGCGGCAAGTGCGAGCGCGGCGACCGCGGCGACCCCATGAACACCGCGGTGCGTGAGTTTTACGAGGAAACCCTGGGGTGCATCGTCGGGCCGTGGGGGTTGCGCCAACGGATGACCCCCGACAACTGCGTGGCACTCAAGGGCGTGACGCAGAACGGCCATCCGTACTGGATGTACGTGCTCGAGGTTCCGTACCTACCACAGGCTCGCACGACGTTTGCCAAGTTTCTCGCATTCCTGCGGTACAAGAACGTCGACCTGCCTCTCATCGAAAAGACCGACTTGGCGTGGGTGGAGCTTCCCGAACTGATGGCCATGCAAAAGCGCCACGTGTTCGGCGTCACCGTGGAACGCAACGCGGACGCCCTGCGCAAGGTCGCTTCGCAACCGTGGAAAGCCGTGTGCAAGGACCTCGCCCACGTGGCTGATTTTTCAAAGCGATACTGACGTGGCATGATGATGTGGCGCGTGTCGATTTGACCCCGGGGCATTGTGGACTATATGAGTGCCACATTCGTGGTCGCAACCCATTTCTCCGCATCATGAATCTGCTGTCACGCAACCCGTTTGACATCCCCTTGGTCGTGTGCGCCATCGCCGAGAACTTGGGCGCCGGTGACACGATCCGGCTGGCGGCGGTGAGCCGGACGGCCCGCGATGCCCTGCGGCGGGACATGGACGAGCACATGCCGGCGCTGTTGCTGTGCGACCACATGGGCGCCATGGAGGCGATGTTCCGCGACGAGATCGTGCCGATGTGCGTGCGGCTCACCACCGGCTTCTCGGCGGGCGAGGCCCCGCCGTTGCCGCTCGCCAACGACTCGCGTGAGTGGATGTGGATCGAGCAGGACTGCCGCCGGTGGCACCAACACGTCTTGGCGCGGCCGTGGACTCCGCTGCATCGCGCGCTGCAGACGGCAGACCACATGTTCTTGCCCCTGCGCTCCGCCAACACCGTCAAGCGGGTGCACCCCACCGACATCGAGGCGAATTGGAGCGTGTCGTTGGGCATCGTGCGCATGAGCGACTACCTGTCCGTGCCGTTGCTCAAGATTGGGATCTACAAGCGACACGTCCCGCGGTCGGCGCGCGCCCTCACCGCCTATTTTGACCACAGCTTCTACGTTGCGGAATACCTGTACGATGGCGCGACGGGGCGGTGGACGTTGGACTCGCAGGAGGACCACACGGACTGGAGTGTGCCCGTCCGTGACCCGGTGTACGAACTCTTGTCGTTTGCGAGGATGTACAGGCCCGTCACGATCGACACGCGGTTTTGAACAACACACATTGCTTTCGTTCGTGTGTAACACTTACGAAAGCAGCGCGTCTGACACACTCCATTCTTTTCTCTCGCGTCCGGTAGAACTATGGTGCAAGTGTCCATTCAGCGCGGTGAACCTGCCACGCAAGCCATTGCGGTCGGTCCGCTGGTGGGCGGTCCGGGTGGGCTCACGATCCAGGCGCCGCCGCCGCGCGCCCCGCTGCCGGTGCGCCCACCCCCCACGGCCGCGCCCCCCATGAGCCCGGAGGTCGATGCCGAGGACCTCACGCGGGCAATGCACGATTTCGCCAACCCTTCCAAGGTCAAGCCGCAGAGCCCCAGTCTGAGCGAGGCGTCCGACATGGAGAGCGACGAGCCGGAGAGCGAGGTCTCGGCGAGCCTGGGCTTCGACGACGAGTACGCCAGCCCCGACCCCGTGTTTGCACCCAAGCCACCCATGGAAAAACCCAGTCCTGGCTTCCTGACCATCGAGGACGAGAAGGCGGACATCATGTTCAAGCTCCAGCGCCTCAGGAAGAACGGCATCGCGAGCGGGCGCAACTGGTCGATGAACAGCGACGTGCGCGAGATGCGGTCCGAGCTCGCTCGCATCAAGACCGAACTCGAACTCGAGCGCTCGCTCAAGTTCTCCCGCAAGGCCTTGGTCGGCATCGCCAGCGCCCTCGAGTTCTTCAACGACCGGGTCGACATCCTCGACCTGGAACTTGACGGGTGGAGCGAGCACATGCACCAGACGGTGTACAACGACAAGGAGTACGATGACGTCCTGGAGGAGCTCTTCTTCAAGTACCGCGGCAGCCTGAAGACGCCGCCCGAGGTCCGCCTGCTGCTGGCGGTCGGCGGCTCGGCGTTCTCGTTCCACGTGGCAAACTCCATGTTCAAGCGGCCGACCGCCATTCAAGACATGCACGCCGCCAGCGAGAAGCCGCCCCCTCGCAAGCGCCCGGAGATGCGCGGTCCCAACCTGGCCGGCCTGCCGGGCAGCGGGCCCCCGTCGTTCAGTCCTCCCAACAAGCCTCCCGTCCCCACACCCGGCGACGGAGGATTCCCCGGGTTCTCCCTGCCGGTCCGCACCAACGACCCCGTGCCGACTCGCGAGGCGGACGTGAACCCGGGCCCGCCCCTGCCAAAGCGCCCGGCCGCGGCCATGCTGGACATCGAGGACGATGACGAGTCGGACAGGCTGTCGGACGTGCCCTCGGATCTCGAGTCCGTGCCCTCCGACATGTCATCCCCCGAGGAGTCCCCCAGCCCCAAGCGTCGCCGCACCGCGAAGAAGGCCCCCAAGGCGCCCGTGCGTGAGAAGCGTGTTTTCGAGATCTGAGCATGTAAAAAATTATGCAGACCACAGTAAATGTACGCCACGATAGAAGAAGCGTGGGGGATCGCAGACCTGGCACAAGGCCTGGCACAAGGCCTGGCACAAGGCAACAAAGCACAACCCAAGCCCGCGGGGGCACGTGCACCCGCACCTGCACCCGTGGTGGCGCCCGTGCCGGTGGCCATCACGCCTCCCAAGGCGAGGGGGCCGGCGCTCAACACGGTACAAGTTCGAGAGCACCTGGCGGACGTGTACAACACCACGGGCGTGCAAGGATTGTTGGCGTTGTTGTCTCCCCAAATGGTGGAGGGGCTCAAAGGATCCGCTCCGCGGGCGGTGCAATCGAAAGGTGGCGTGTGGGGCTGGTGGTCCAACTTCGTGCGGGATCCGGAGAAGCTCTTGATGCTGGTGACCGCGCTCTTCGTGTTGATCGTGCTTGTCGAGTTCGTCAAGACCGACTCGCCGTCCCCCGCGCAGGTCGCCTCAGGCCCCATGGTGTGGTGAGTCACCGCCGCCGCATGGTGCGCTCGTCCGTCGGCGTTCCCATGGTGGTACCGTAAATGGCGTATGCCTTCTTCACCTCCGGATTGTTCTTCAGTTTGGAGTACACCCCGGGGAGGTCGTCGTCGTAGTGGTGCCCACCGGTGAGGAACTTGAAGACCACTTCTCCCTCGTCACCCCTCACGGAGAGCTGAGCCAGGTACTTGGGCCCCCAGTGTTCCGACTCATCGTTCAATTCATCATCATCCACATAGTAGTGAATCTCGAGTTCATACGGTTTGCTTTGCCACGTGATGTCCTTGTACAGGACCTTCCCGGGTCCGTCGACGTCGACGGGTTCCCAGCCATGCCGCTCGGCGTACTTGATCATGTTTTTCGTGAGTCGTTGCTTGAAGAGCCTCTTGAAATCCTCGTCGAGGGCTTTCATGATGTTAGCCGCCACAGGTTTGATCCTGTTGCCCGAGGGGGTGTACATGTCGATCAGCCCGCCACGGCGACGTTCGCCCGGGGCAGGAGCCGGAGCTTTCTTCCGCACGGTGGGCCCCTTGGCAGGAACGGTTTTCTTGCCCGTGGAGGAGAGGACGAACAGCCCATCGCGTGGCCCCTTCCAGATGGTGCGCCCCTTTGCATCCTTGGTGCCCGTATTCGTGGCGCCCCGACTGGACATGGCGTGTTCCTTGTTGCACTCAAAAAAAAAGAATCGCATCTACGTGCTTGCATGGGACGCTGTCTCTTGCAAACGGTAGTGTTTAGAGCGGTGGTGTGCGAGACCAATCATGCTCATGCTTTGCTCTTACCCTTCTTGGCGGCGAGCGTCCTATGGCGTTGCGCATACGCCTGCTCCAAACGCTTGGCAAGCCCAGGACTCATCGACTTGGACGGCTTTTGCGGCGAAGGCCGGTTGGGCGGCAGCGTCTCGAGCACCGTAGTGGAGTAGGCCTTTTTCGGGGTCTTCTTCTCCACCTTGGCACGCTTCGGGGAAGAGCCACGCAGGTCCGTGTTCGCTTGCCTCTTCTCGCGCTTCTTCTGTTCTTCTCGCTTCTTCTCTTCCTCACGTTCGCGCCTCGACCGCTTCGACGAGGACAATTGCTCAGGAGAGCGCTGGCGCTTGCGGTCTTCCTTCCGGCTACGGTCTTCCTTCCGGCTACGGTCTTCCTTCCGGCGTGAAGATGTCACGGCGTTCCGTTCCACGCTCATGGGCACCGTGGCGGCCTGTGCCTTGCGACTGAACAACTTGGCGGTCTTGGAGTCGCGGCGAGTCTTGGGTTCCGACACCGCCGACGGCAGACTGGCGGAGCTCCGGCTGCTCTTGTTGTCGCGCACCGACTGCGCTTTGGGCGACACCACCTGTGCGCGACTCTGTGCCCAGTTCATGTCTTTCTTGCCGCCTGGCGAGGCCGGGCTGCGCGACATGCCGGCCCGGAATGCCTCTGCTCCCCCGGAGGGTTGCACGTAGCATTTGAAGTTTTCGGTCGAGTGGTAGGCATCCTTGAGGAGCAAGCAGTCGACCGCGAATGCCTTGAGGGTGTCCTCGAAGAACTGCACGGGTCGGTTACGCCGCCGCGCATCGGCGTACACGTAAGCATTGATGCCGTGCGTCAGCTTGAGGCGCTCCGCGACGTCCTCGGGAGGAATCGAGCGCTCCGCCTCGTCGGGAATGCTCATCACCAACTTGTGGATGGCCTCCAGCTCCCCCAACTTCTTCTGACCGCCCTTGACTCCCGCGAACGCCTTGCCCAGGTCGAACCGGGGTGGTGGGACGCTGAAGTACCTAATGACCTTGGCATTGCGGGACGACGGATCCAGCATCTTGTGTCCACAGTTCCGCAGGGCGCGACCCAGTGCTTGACGATCGGCAGTCACGTTGAACAACGGCTCGACGATGTGCACCCCGCGCAGGGCATTGATGTTCACCCCCTGGTAGTACGTGCCCGTGGCCAGGATGATCTTGGCGATGCCTCCGTCCTTGTTGGCCTCTTTTGACAACGTGTTCTTGAACGCGTTGAGCAGAGAGGGCGTGATCTCGTTCTTCTTGCCGTCGATCGTCACATCGCCAGACTTGTAGATCACAAACCGCTTGGCGGGCACCTTGAGGTCGTTCTTCTCTTCGTAGCTCATCTTCTGACCGGAGCCCTTCTTGGTGTAGTTTGACTCTGTGACCATCATGTACCCCTTGTCCTTGAGGACCTTGGCTACGGCTTTCATGGTGTTGTTGTCGCCGATGTACATGTACTGCTTCCCTGTCATGTCGATTGCGTTCCGCACGGCTTGCAACACCTTGTTGCTCAGCACGCGCACCCGGTTCCCCGCGATTTTGACGGCCCTCTTCAGCTTGTACTCCGGCGCGTCTTGTTGCGTCATTTTCACAAGGTCGTCCTTCGACACGCCCATCATGGCCATGTCTGTGCCACTCACCGAGTCACCGGCGGCCTTGGGTTTCGCAAGGAATGCCTCCGCTTTCTTGGCCTTGTCGTACAAGTCGTACACCAGACTGTCCTCGCCAAAAGCGCCGGTCACCGGATCAGAGGACCCCTTGAGCGTCTTGAGGAAGGTGGTGTAATACCTGTCGTTCATTGGGACGTATTCGTGATGGATGGTCTTATTGCCAAAGTGCGTCTTGTCCCCTTCCGCGTTCAGGTAGCTCACATATCCCGCAAACACGTGTGGCCGAGACAACACATCGCTCTTTGTGATAGGAGGGTACCCGAGCGGCCGCACAAAGTTGATGACTTGCAGCATGTCTTCTACGTTGTTGCCTGGGGTTGCCGTGAGGGCAAACACGTGCATCTTGGACCTGTACCCTTCTTGCACGAGTTGCTTTGCCAAGAAATTGGCGGCGCCCGTGTAGCTCGCTTGCGGCGTGAAGAGCGATTGCACTTCATCCATGATGAGCACGCTGCCATCGGGATTTTGGGGATCGCCTTGCAGGAACTTTGCCCCTGGCGGATTGGCCCGACCGCGGTACCCGGTCTCGCCGGCACCGGGTTTATAATCCAACTGCCCCGCCAACGTGGTGAAACTCTCGGTCTTGATCTTACGGCCCAGAGTCACTTTGCCGACGGCATCGATCCACTCTGTGTAGGCCGTGTTGCTCTTGTCCCAAGGTTTTGGCGGCATTTCCTTGAAAAGGTGGTGGTAGTTGGGGAAGAAGTTGATGAGGTTGTCGGCGTAGACGGCCAAGCTGTTGTCACGCATGTTGTCGGGGGTGGTGGCGATGACGATGCGTTTCTTGGTGTTCCAGTACGCGAGCGCAATGCCCAGACTGAGCACGGTGTTGTGGGTAACGGTGAAGCACCCCAACACGTACCGGTGGTCGCCGTCCAAGACCGGCCCGGCGTACTCGCCCATGCCCACCTCGGTCACCGTGAAGCCCGTGTGCCTCGCGTTCTTGATTTGTCCCCGAACGGCCGCCTTCTTGCGGGGCAGGACCACGGGAATGGCTTCCAGCCCCTCCCCGCTGATTGACACCCTGTGGTACGTTCCCGGAGTCTTCCGGCCATCGGGGTGGTGGCAGGTCTTGACACACGGCTTCACGTAGGCCGCAAACCCTAGACTCCTTGCCACGAACACGATGTCACGTGCCAGGGTTTCCTTCTTCTGGACGATTTCGTACGTGTTCTTACCGAGGTAGCCGTCCGTGTCCAGGAGACCCGCGAGGATTTCCAGGCGAGTTTGGCGCGACCCGCGCTTGATGGCTTCTGGAATGTGCTTGTTCATGATCAAATCGTACCCTTGCAGTGCCTCCAAGAACGGGTTCCTGCCCTTGATTTCGCCCCGGAGGTAATACTCCGGACACTTGTCTCCGACGTCCCTCGGGATCATTTGCATGTCACCGCACCGGCGCTCTATTTCCCCCACCACCTCGGCGTCGTTCAGCGCAAACTCGGGTCGCCGCGAGGATCCGTCCCCCAACCACGCGCCGATGACGTACGGATCGAACTTGGGCGATTCCGGCGAGTCAAAATCGAGTGGGCCCGTGCGGAACAACTTCAGGAGGTGCTTCATGTGATTGGGCAGCGCGAGGTAATCTTGCAGCGCGATGTCGACCACGTGGCCCTCGACGTCCCCGAGGGACTCCACGAACGCCTCGGCCTCCCGGAGCGTCTTGAAGGTCTTGCTTGCGAAACGGCCTCCCACCTCGCCGGGGGCGGGTTCCGAGTTTTCGTGCCACGACACGGCAAACGTCCCATACGGCGTGGCGCTGATCTTGCCGTGGTTGACGTACTTCAGGCTCAGCACGTGGCTGGCATTGCATCGCCAGGCCTCGCCCTTCACCGGCGCGATTTCGTACATGGTCTCGTGCCCACGGCCCACGTCCAGCACGACCCGTGGCGTGCCGTCCGGACCCATGAGCCGCATGCCAGGCTCCAGCGCACCCGCCTTGACCATCGAGCCATCGTGCATCAGGACGTCCGTGCCCACTTCAAGGCACTTGCCGGCGCCCGTCGAGTGGTAGCACAACATGCCGCGAAGGCCGTTGAGTTGTTGGGGCGTCTTGTTTGCCATCATCTTTGCCATCTCGATGACGCCCGTTTGCGCGGCTGACAAACCCCTGGTGGTGCACATTTGTTCCGGACGGAAGTTCTTCATTTGCTCGAGAATCGGCGCAACGCGTGGGTACACATCACGGATGAAGCACGAGTCCTTCTTGGGCAGCTCCTGGATCTGCAACGGTTGCTGCTCGCTCTCGCACACCGCGGGTATCCGGGGCGGCGGGGGCGTGCGACCCATGCGGCCCGTCGCCGACAGCGGTTTCTGTGCGGGCACTGCCGGGCGGGAGCTCACGCGTTGGAGCAGCTGCGACTTGGTTGCTGAACGAGGCGTCTGCACTCGTATGCGGGACCCCAAGGGCGCGATCGGTGGTTTGTAGCTCGCGGGGCCCTCAGGCCGTGCCCCCGCCGACAGGAATTTGCGACTGGCACTCGGCCTGGATTTTAAACCCGCCAAATCGCGTTGCGGATCGGGCCGGAAGGGCGAGCGACGGGAAGGGGCAGGCGTGCGACTCGGTCGGCGAGAGGCGGGCACTTGGGACGCCGGGGTGCGGGACGTGATGGGTCGGGACGGGGGGCGAGGCGTGCGTGAAGGGCCGCTCGACCGCGAGCGTGACGCGCCTGCCCTTGATGCGCCGGACTGACTCGATCGCGGCGTGAGCTCGTTCTCGAAGAACTCGTTCTCATCATCGAAGAACTCGTTATTGTACACCGACGATCCGCTCAAGGGGCGAGACGTGCTGCTGCGGGGCGCGCTGCTGCGAGACGTGCTGCTGCGAGACGTGCTGCTTTGTGGAGACCTCCTCCGGGAACTCGATTTGCGTCCCCTTGTGGGACTGGCGGTGCGCCCCTGTCGGCGGGGACTCGAGCTACGGCTCCGTTTCGACGTGCTTGGGAGGCTCATTGAGCCGGTCTTGCGCGGTAGCATTTATGGTAGCTTCACATTTTGTTTTGCGGAAAATCGGCGTCCTTTTTTTGCTCGTCGTGTACAATGATGGCAACGGCACTCACTGACCTGGCGCCTGTGGCTCAAAGCGTGGCTCCCAC
>JACCDW010972415.1_pt1 | contig 15556 bp, 18 predicted proteins | sample 7449781 | NCBI WGS metagenome assembly JACCDW01 (sample SAMN15323449, study PRJNA562643) | freshwater metagenome | isolation source: river surface water | place: USA:Blue River Watershed | collected 2017-08-18
AACCTTGTCCTCCTGTGGAAACTACAACTGAAGAACCTGTAGCTACTCCTGAAGCCACCGAGGAACCTTGTCCTCCTGTGGAAACTACAACTGAAGAACCTGTGGAACCTACTACTGAAATCCCTATTATCATTCTAAATACTCCTACCTGCGAGTCTTGTCCTACTGAAGAACCTTGCCATTCTGTGGAAACTCCTTGTCCTACTAAAATGTTCACTCATGGAGAAATGGAGGGTTTCCCTGAAAATACAGAACCTCAAGAAAGCCTGGAAATTATAGATCATGAAAATTCTCCTTCAATGTACAATGTTATGTCAGATGGAGAGGCTTTTTGCAACTTTGTAGGTCTTGGAAACGCTATAGCTAATGGAACTCAACAACTCACAGAAACGTGTTCTGTTTCGTCAAAAGGGGCTATTCCTTCTTTTGAGCATATGGTATCAACTTTGATCATTTCTCCTTCTAACGGAGAGTTAGTTGATATTAACTCTGACATCCTTGTCGTTATAAAATCTTTAAACATTGATTATGGGCACTTTGACTCTCCTCAGGAACTTTATCTAGAAGCTCCTCAAGTATTAAATTCAGAAGGAATAATTAAAGGACATAATCATATTTCTATTCAACAATTAACAGGTGTAGTTCCTGATGCAAGAAATCCTTTATTTTTTGAAGGTCTTGATGGGCCTTCCGAAGACGGTATTTTATTCACCATTATCCCTGCTGGAACTATTACAGAACCTGGGCTTTACAGACTTTGTACTTCTGCTACAAGTCAATCACATACTCCTGTTATCTTACCTGTCGCAAGAAGAGGCTTTGCAGACGACTGTGTAAGATTTGAAGTTCTCTAAAAACTCAATATAATAAAAATTACTTTACATAAAAAATTCTTATGTTATTACTTTATTCTTTGCTAAAAGATGATCTCTTATGAGATCGCAGTATTCTTCTTTGCTTTTTGGGTTAACATCTGTGTTTATCCCAAGGAAATTCTTTATTTCTTCAAGTTCAGGTTTAGAGTAAGATAAGCACACTTTTCCAGTGTTTACCTTTCTTTTGTCGTCTTTTACATTTTCCTTTTTTCCTCTGTTATCTATTATCCTAAATTTATCATCTTTTTTACCAACTTTATCTATGTAACTTCCTACTACATCGCCTTGGGTAACAATTTTCTTATCAGGTATCATCAATTTTTCCTTTTTCTTTTCTACCTGATTTATAATCTCCTCCTTTTCTAGTTGTATCTGCTTTTTATAAACTTTGTTAAAGAAAGGTTCTGCTACAGGGTTATCCACTGGGTTAGCAAAATAATACTCTCCTACAGAAACAATAAAACTTTCTACCCCAGAAGGATTAATTATTTCTATCGGAGTAGACATGATGTCCCATAAAACATAGTAAATATTTTCAGAGTCTATTTCCCTTTTTGTTTTAGATTTTACAAAATCTACTATACTCTCAATATTGTAAAAATATCCAATAGAGTACAGAGCTTTTATCTGTTTTAATATAAATTTATACAGGTCTTTGTCGTGAATACATATAAAATATGTACTAATGTCTATATCTTCGCGTCTTATTTCAAAATCATTATAACACTTTATGTTATTTCTTGCCTTGTTTAAATTACAGTCAAATGCAAAAGTCTTTAACAAAGTTGTAACCTTTTCTATAGCGTTATCCTTTTCATCTGACATTTTGTATTTAAGGTAATCTATTGATTCTTCCTTCCTACCTGAAGTTAATGAATTGTAAAGGTATATTTCTACATTCCTTTCTTTTTCAGGTAAAGACTTGTGAGAATTTAATCTTATTGCTCTACCTATAATTTGTTCTACCCTTGAAAAGTTCCAATAAGGTTCTAAAACATGAACTTGTCTAACATTTTTAAAAGTAACACCCTCTGATAAAAAAGGACTTCCTACTATAATTTTTAAAACATCTCCTTTGTAATTATCCTTTCTATTAAACGCTGTTATAATTTCATCTTTTTTTGAAGAAGAGTACGAAGCATCTAACACAAAAATCTTTGGTTTTTTGCTAGTAGAACCGTAAACACTATACCCATTTTGCAATAAAGCTTCTTTGATTAAAGAAGTACCTCCGTAGCTAACAAAATTAGAATATATAAAAATAGGCCCTTTGCTCCCCTTTATATTTTGAAGCATATTATAAAGCTTTGTAGAATATTGTCTGATATTACTCTCTAATAAAGGAGAAGACTGGTCTCTTGATTTAATATATTTCAAGAAACCCTTTTTACCTATACTACCGTCAGGATAAACCATTGTCAAAGCATCAGAAGCCTTTTTAAAAAGAACATCTTCTTCTTTTTCTATACTTATAGCGCTTAAATTGCTCACCTGAGAAGACTTTGAAGAAGAAGACTTTGAAGAAGAAGAAGACTTTGAGGAAGCCCTATCACTTTCCATATATTTTCTATATACATTTTCTTGGAAATCACTTAGCTTACAGTTAAAAATTTTTCTATCTTTTTGAGGATTAAGAATATCACCTTTATAAATTTTTTCTGGAAAAAGGGTTTTATCAGAATCTAGATAACTCACTTTTCCTTTAAAGACTTCGGTAATTTCTTTTTCACCCTTTTTTGTCAAAAGGTTCAACGACCCTTTAAGAAGTTCTTCTCTTGATTTTACAGGTTCTATCATTTTCGTTCTTATAAGATTAGCACCTTCTGGTAAAGAGGCTCCTAAAAGATTAGCAATCTGAAAAATTTCGCTAATATTATCATAAATTGGAGTAGCGCTAAGAAGAACTACTTTTACATTTGAGGAATTTTTCAGTAAAGATATAACAGCTTCATAAGTATCGTTATTTGTTACATTATGAACTTCATCTATTATTAAAACGGTGTTATTTATACTTTTCAACCCCAACTCTTTTATAGTTCTTTCAACGTCTCCGCTTTTTTCCACTGTCTGTATTTTTCTCCCTAACACATTACTTACTATAGAACCATACGTTAAAAATCTGTAATATTTATTTATACTTCTTTGTACATCTAAATATGTTTTTTCATACTCTTCTGTCCTAGAACCTCTAAGTATCTCCTTCTGTTCTTGTGTAATATAAGGCGAGCATTTCCCTAACAATTCCTTTTTGAAATTATTTTCAATAATCTTATTTTTGACAAGTACTAAAATTTTGTAATTATTTTTAAAATTTTCAGCTATAGATATAGCTGTAAGAGTTTTTCCAACACCTACAGAGTGATATACAAGAAGGTTGTCATATTGTGTGAGAGGGTTTATGAAATTTGCAAGTAATCTTTGTTGAGGTTCTAAACAATAAACATCTTTTGAAGGATTGTTTATACGGTGGTCATAAAACTCTTTTTTATGAGCTAAAGCTTTTAAAAAATTACTTTCAAAGATGTTAGGGTATGTTCCGTCTTGTTTATTCATTAGTATTTATTCAGAAAATAATACTAAGTTATTTTATCTATTTTAATTTGTTATCTCACATTAATTTATGTGGTTAAATGTCTTACACAAAAAATATAATATGTATAAACTGTTGTCTTAAAGGACATGCCTTTAAAGAATGTATTTATCCTGTGTCTAGTTATGGTATAATAGCTTTTAAAAAGTTTTACAAAGATGATGGAGATATTGATGTAAAATTTTTATTAGTACAACGTAAAGATAGTATAGGATATATAGATTTCGTAAGAGGAAAGTACGATCCAAAGATGAAAAAGGAGGATGTTTATAGAAATCTTCTTGGAGAAATGACTTTAGAAGAAAAAAATCGTCTTTTAACAAAAACCTTTGATCAAATTTGGGATTCTTTATGGATGAATAAGAAAAGCAGAGTCTATAATAATGACTATGTGTCTGCGAAAAGAAAAATGACAACTATCGACTTCAAAACAATGATAAGGGATAGTATACAAGAAACTAAATGGGAGTCTAGCGAATTTTCTATACCTAAAGGAAGAAGAAATAATTCTGAAAAATTTTTAGACTGTGCTTTAAGAGAATTTTCAGAAGAATCTGGTTTTATTAAAAGTGATATAAAATATATTTACCCTGATAATTTTGAAGAAGTTTTTTACGGAAGCAATGGGTTAGCTTATAGACATGTTTATTATCTAGCTGAAATAGAAAGAGATGACCTTCCAGAGATAGATAAGACCAATGTTCTTCAAGCTGGTGAAATAAAGTATCTAAATTGGTTTAGTTACAAAGAAGCTATGAACGTATTTAGAAACTACGATAGTACAAAAAGAAATATTATTTATAGGGTAAATAATTACATTAAAAATTCTTTATTTAAAAAAAATACTTCTAATAATTTTAAGTCTTAGTTATGAATAGTAACGAAATAAAAACCCTTATAAAAGAGTATATTTTTGTAGACGATGAGATATCTGCAGTATCTAAACAAGTAAAAGAAATTAGGAAAAAGAAAACAGATCTAGAAGAAAAAATTAAACAGTATATGCTTGACAATTTGATATCTGCTGTGGATATAGGTTCAGGTTCTCTTAGAATTTCTAAAACAAAACCTACAAAAAAAATAAACAAAAAAATCATTCTTGAAACATTGTTAGAAAGCCTTGATGAAGACAAGGCTCATGATATTATAGAGGGTTTATTCAAAGAAGACGAAAATGAAGAAGAAATTGTTAAACTTGAACGTAGTAAAAAAACTAAGAAGAATTAGAATTGCTTGATAGAATTAAAATCAAAATACATATTATTAACAAAATTATCGTTGTTAAAAACACTGACATTCCAAGAATGTAAGGTTTTATTTTTTCAAGAATATAGTCTATTAAAGGACCAACTACTTCTTCTTCTACCTTTGTTTTTATCTTTTCTTTTTTGTATTCACGAATACAAATATCAACCATTTCATTTATTATCTTTTCCATCTATCTTTTAGAAATAAAATAATAAATGAACCTATACCATTTAAAAATAAAATACGTTTAATATTTAAGATTATTGTATGAAAAAATATGTATTTTATATTTTATGGTGTCTCCTTCAAGTAGGAGTTTTTCTCCTAGGGTTTTTCTTGCAAAAAACAAACAAAGATTTAAGTCTTCTTAACAGGCTTCAGTATTCTGTTTATATTTCTAGAGGAGCTGGTTTGTGTTTAGCTATAACACCGTCAATGATGATCTTACCTCTTTGTAGGAGAACAATAACTCTTTTAAGAAGATTTATTCCTTGGACAAACTCTATTTTTCCAGATTTTTCTTTGCTTTTTCACAAGTTATGTGCTTATACTATCCTTTTTTGGGGAATTGTTCATATGTCATTTCACTACGTAAATTTTTACGGAGTGGAAACTATTTTAAAGCTTACCTCTATGTATAATCTTCATTATACTTTTTTTTCTGGGATAACTGGGCATATGATGATGATTTCTTTATTCTTTATAACAATTTTTTCAGGTATTTACTTTAGGCGATTTTATTTCGAAATTTTCTGGTACACTCATCACTTTTTTCTCCTTTTCATGATGATGTACCCTTTTCACGGTATAGGATGCTTTGTAAAGACTGATAAAGACCAATGTCTTCCATACTACTCGGTAGTATTTTTTGTACCTTTTAGTCTTCTTTACTTTGTTGAAAGGATTTTAAGAGAAAGTCAGAAATCTGTGAAGATAGATTCTGTTGAATTTATGGATGATATTTTCAAAATAAAAGTACTTAAAACAAAGGAATATCAGGCAGGACAGTATTTTCTTGTAAAATGTATAAAAGTAAATAAGCTCCAATGGCACCCTTTTACAGTTTCTTCCTCTCCTTATGAAAAACATATAGAATTTACTATACGGTGTTCTGGAGATTGGACAGAAAATCTAAGAGATATTCTCCTAAAAAATAAACAAGATTTGCCTTTTATAAAAATAGATGGACCTTTTGGCTCTCCGATAGACACTATCTGTAATTATGATACTAGTGTTTTAGTAGCTTCTGGTATAGGAATAACACCTTATATTTCAGTTTTAAAATATTTAATTCGTAAGACAAGGTATAAACCTTTTATAACAAAGAAAATAGATTTAATATGGGTTAACAGAGATATAAAAAACTTTGAATGGTTTAACGAAGATTTGGAGTATATTAAGAAAAACTGTATCAATGTTAAAATACAATTTCATCTATATTTAACTGAAAAAATTACATCCCCTGAACAAATTAGCCTTATTTATAATAATAATCTTGAATATCTTAATCACGTTTATAAAACTTCTATCCCTATTTTTTACGGAAGACCTGATTTCAAAAAATTTTTTCATAATTACTTAAATGAGAATACACAATATAAAGTAGGATGCTTTGTATGTAGTTCTAAAGCTGTAGAAGTAGCTGTTAGAGATTCTTGTAATTTTTACTCTAATAAAGATGTTGGGTTTATCTTTAAGACTGAAAAGTTTGTATAATTATTTTTTTTTATTGTTTTAATATCAATTGGTAGATGGATATACCTGTTGAAGATTTTGATATTGAAACATTATCACCTAGGAGTTTGTGTTTTGTTACAGGAGACTCTGGAGTAGGCAAAAGTGTTCTTTTAAAAGATATTGTAGCAAATGTTTCCAAACAATATGATTATGGTATAGTATGTACTGATAAAAATCACAAAGTATCTAACTATATAAAATTCATAGATTCTCGTAGGATTTATAATAGATATAGCTCTACTATAACATCTAGATGTTTCTTTGATAGTAGTTACCTTATTGTAGATAATTGCAACCTTCATCCTTTATTAATAGATGAAATATATGACAATTATCAAGGTAAAAAAATGGTTATAGCTCTTTGCACTCCAAAATTTTGTCAAGACATCAGTTTTGATTTTATTTTTATCGGTGCTTTTACCAATGCATCTGAAATCTACAAGATTTACTGTTATGCTATAGAAAAATTCAAAATTTCCGCTGAACAATTTTTAGAAATTATAAAGGAGTGTACTAAAAATTGGGAATTTTTGGTTATAAATTGTAAAGCCTTTTTCTTTGACGAACTCTTTATGAGTTACAAACCAGAAAAACACGACACTCTTGATTTACGAAGAAACGAATAATATTTAAAAAAATAATCCATCTATTAATTAGATGGATCTTTTACTTAGAATAGTTAAGCATAATTCTTATATAAGAAAATTTACTCCTAACTCCAAAAAGGATATTAACTCATTGTCTTACCTTATAAAAACAGATTGTACTTTATCTCAAAGTGATTGTATAAAAATAGGTATAGCCATAGAAAAAGTTCTTGTTGATGTTATATGTTCTTATAACACTGGTTTTGCAAATATTAAATCTAAAAATATTAAAAATAAACACGAAAGAGACCATCTCTTCATCAATGAAGATACAAAAACCCTTGTATATAGTGAATTAAAATCCAATCTCAATCTTGACACTGAAAAGTCAAAAACTACAGTGACAAAATGTTTACAGGTTGTTAGCGAGTTAAAAAAGGAATATCCTGGTTATATTATAAAGTGGTGCTTACTCGGATTAAGGTATAACACAAGGGGTAATATACCAAATAAAATTCTTTACAAATATTACGAGATAGAGCATAATGTATATGGGATAAACGACTATTTCAAAATTTTCGATATTTCCATCAAGTTTACAGACGAAGAATACTCTGATTTTTTAAATATGATTGTCAAAGCTATGTTTAAGAAAATTTGATTTGATTTAAAAAAGTTAATCATTTTATTTATAAAGAATGGGACCTTTACATCCTCTTATCAAATGGAGTGGAGGTAAAAAAGATGAAATAAAGCATTTTGAAAAGTATATACCAAAAGACTTTGATACTTATCTTGAACCTTTTGTAGGAGGTGGTTCAGTTTTTTTCCATTTGAGACCTGAAAAAGCTATAATAAATGATATTCATCCTGAACTTATAGCGTTTTACAAAGCTATAAAAGACGGTAATTCACAGAAAATCTATGACTTTTTTGAACAAAACCCTAATAACCCTGAAACTTATTACAAAATAAGAGAGGAGGACTGTCTTCCAGATGGGACACTTGAGGAAAATGAACTTTATACAGCTTGTAGATTTTACTACCTCCGGAAAACATGTTTTAGAGGTATGTCAAGGTATAATAAAAAGGGAAAGTTTAATATCCCTTTTGGAAAATATAAGAATATAAATTACAGTAGTTTACTTAACCCTGAATACAAGGATGTTTTGTCAAATACAGAAATCTATAAGGAAAGTTTTGAATGGGTATTTGAGAATTTCAACGATGAAAAGAATTTCATGTTTTTAGACCCTCCTTACGATAGTCCTTTTACAGATTATGGATATTGCAAATTTGATAGAGAAAACCACCGTGTATTAGCAAATTACTTTAAAACCACGAATATAAGATGTATGATTATACTTGGAAAGACAGATTTTATAATGGACCTTTACAAAGGATATATTAAAGGAGAATATTCAAAAAAATATAAATTTAAAATCCACTCCCAAAGAGTTGGAAGCGAAATAGATAACGAGCATCTTATCATAACAAATTACTAAAAATAGACTTAAAGAGAGAATATTTTCATTATATTAAAAATGAGGATGAATATATTCATTGGTTCTGGTATAGCAGCAATCTATATCACGATGACCATTATTCTATATTTTACATTTTCAAGTAAACAACTTAATTTTGAAGATGAACTTTACGCGTCTCTTGTGACTTCTTTTTTTAAAACTACTCTATCAACTTTTGACAGTAATATAAGATACGGTTTAAGTTTTTTAGATCAAAATACTGTTTATAATTCTACACAATCAGAATTTATCAATGGTTCGGGGTTAAGAAATTCTTTCAAGGAAAATATTCTTAACGAATTAAGAATACACTTCTTTATCCCGTTTGAACAAAAATCTCTTTATGAAGCTAGATTTGCTTCTTTTGGAGAAGAAAGGGAGATAACAATTCCAGCTGTATCTAGACAATTTAACCAGCCATTTTATTGCCCTATAACATATCTTGCGCCTGATATAACTCCTGAATTTCGTCAATTTTTAGGCTCTGATATATGCAGAGCCGCATCTTATACAAATATTTTAAGAGATCTTGACAACGTTCCTGACGGAATCTTAACAATGGAGATAAGAAAGGTTCAAAGAACAGGTGAGTATCTTTTTGACATTGCAGCAAAAAATTCTAAAGGTATAATTATCTTATCTGTTTATATTGACAAGATTTTAAATCTTAATAAGGAAAACCTTAATATAATTAAGGAGGTAAGTTATCAACCTATTATCTTTATAAATATAAAAGAAACTGAAGAAGTTATGTATAAAACATGTTTAGAAGATTGTAATGAAAAAAATTTTCAACGAGAATTTTCAACAAAGATTTCTATCTATGAAAAAGATGTGATTTTTAAATTTCTATTCAAAGATAGAGTGGTTTTTACAGACGCTGTTATAAATATATTCATTTTGATGATATGTATGTTCTTTTTTAATATAGCAGCTCTCACTCTTTTTTTAAAGTTAAGGAAAAACAAAATATTTCTAGAAAGATATAAATATGCGAATGAAATATTAGGGTATATAAATCATGAAATAAGAAATCCTCTTAACAGTATACAAGGGTTGATAACTATTATAATATATGATATAAAATCAAGAGAAGAACAATATAATGATGTTATAATTTCAAATCTTAATACTGCTCAAAATTGTTGCTCAATGATTTCAAATATAGTCAATGATATATTGGATGTTAAAAAATTACAAGAAAATAATATAAAAATATGCAAAGAATATGTAAGCTTGGAAAATATAGTAGAAAATATACAAAAGTCTGTTTTGTTTAAAAAAAATGAACACCCTTACATATCTTTTTCAATACATACAGATGAAGATCTTCCAGCGTATATATACACTGATATGACTAAATTACTTCAAATTCTTTTAAATTTTATATTGAACTCTTACAAATTTACACTGGAAGGAACAATAAAAGTTATAATATCTAAAGATAATGAGTATATAAAATTTAGCGTTTTAGATACAGGTATAGGTATAAAAGATGAAGAAAAGTCAAAAATATTCTCAATGTACCCAGGAATACAGGATAATTCTCGTTTAAATAAGAGGGGTTTTGGTATAGGTCTGTATCTTTGTTCTAAAATGTGTAAAATAATGAATTATGATATAGGGTTTGAAAGTGAATTAGGAAAAGGTAGTGAATTTTATATCAAATTCAAATACTTTGAAGATATTTAATTTTCTTTAATTAAAGTAAAGAGTAAAATGATGAAATTTTTCAAAAAAAAAATTTTCAAACAAAAAAAAGAAAAAGAACCTGAAATAATTGATGGCGTTGTCAACACAAAAGAACTGAAAAAAGACTTGGAGATAACACACAAACAAAGAACTTTAAAAATTCTTATAGTAGATGATGCTGATATAAATAGATATGTTCTTAAAAAATATATTGAAATATATCAACAAAGTAGAGGAGTTGATATATCTGTATCAGAGGCTTTAAACGGTTTAGACTGTTTTGAAAAAGCATCAAATGATGATTTTACCATTATTTTCATGGATTTGGTAATGCCTTTTATGAATGGTATAGAAGCAACAAAAAAAATTTTAGAAAAATCTGGGCATAAACCTGTTATAATAGGTTTAACAGGGCAAATAGAAGAAAATACTAAAACTCAGATAAAAGAATCTGGTATGAAATACTGTATATATAAACCTGTTGACATGCAAACAATTCATTCTTTTCTAGATCTTATTTGAAGAAGTCTTTTCTAGAAATTAAAAGACATTTATCACAGTCACAGCATTTAGTTGTTATAGTAACAGCAGATTTTCTATCTTCTTCCATTAATTTTTCAGCATTTCTTTGAAGAAATAGCTTGTAGTTGTAATTATCCTTAATTCCTGCTTTTTGTTTAATCTTTTCATTTAAGAGACATTGTGGTATATAAGAAGTTGCAAATCTTCCTGATCCATCGCTTACGAAAACCATTATATAAAATAACTAGAAAAAAATTACGCTTTATATAATGAATTTATACACATTAAAAATGTGTCTGACATATCATCAGTTTTCCCTTTTTTTAAGACTTTTGGTAACCACTTTTCTCTTTCTTCTTCTGAGAATTTTTCATTGATGAACCACTTGCAGTACTCTATACTTAACCACTTCCTTTGAGAGTATTTGCTTTTAAGCTTGCATTCTATAAAAGGACCTTTGTATGCTTTTAGCTTTTTAGAAGCAGATACAAATCTTATTTTTGTTTCATTTGGATATAACTCTACAAGTTTTCCAAATAAAACATGAGAAATTAACTTCATCCTTGGGTTACATTTTGGCTGTAATTCTATATAAATTTCACAAACATCATGAAAAATTTCAATATCATTTTCATATATTTTTTGAAATTTTTCTAGAAAAATTTTTACAATTTCTTGAAGAAGGTAGTCTGATACTTTTTTAATTTTTACTCTGTTTCTAAGTGTAATTTTTTTTCCTTTTGGAAAGTGTTTTTTACAACAGTATATAACATCTTTATTTAGTTCATGTTTATAAAGACATTTATTTTTACAGGTTTTTCCGTTTTTTAAAACTGAAGAACACAATTCCTTTTCATCTCCTATAATATCAAAAACGTCCCAAAGTTTTATAGAAAAAGTTTCTATATTCTTTTGATCTTCACATGACATTATACATAGAGCGAGATTTTTTAAACCTATATCAACTGATAACTTATTCATAGGCAATTTACAAAATATTTTTTTAAATGTAGATATTATTAAAATGGGGTTGTCAAAATCAGAAATGTGCAAAAGGATGGAAATAATTGAAAAGTACCTTATAAAAAATAACGACTTTAATAAAAGAAGTTTTTACGATGATTTGGCGTTTTTCATGAGTCTTATCCCAGACCTAGAAAAATTTTATAGAAAAAGTATGAAGGCTAATGATATTGATGTTGTAGAAAAGACATATGATTTTATCTCAGACTGGATAACCAAAACCAATAAAAAATGTGGAAGTTTTGCATAAATTTTAAATTCTTTTTAACTAAGTATAAATGAATCCAAGTAAAAAATCTTTACCAGAAAAGGCTAAATCTTTTAAAAAACAATATGAAAAACTTTTATCTATTATAAAGTCTCTTTACAAGACTATTGATGAGGAGTCTGAAGCAAATAAAAACCTTGTAAAACATATTAAAAAATGTAATACCGAAGTAAAAAGACAAAGGGAAAAGTTAAAACTTGTTAAATCTTTGAGATATCAAGCAATAATGAACCGGACTCTTCAAAAATCTCTAAAGTAATTTATTTTCTTTATAGATTACAAATGTCATATTCTAAAAAGACTTCAACTCAAGAAAGGTTAGGTAAATATTTTGAATTTATCTCAGATATGTTAAAAAATGAAAAAGCCATTTTTACGAACAAGTGTGTTAAAATTAACGAAATTACAAAGGTAAAAACTCTGAATAATATAAGAATAATAAACAGAATAGGTACAGGGTCTATAGGAGGCGAAGCTTACGTAGGTTGTTACCCTCATCCAGGTAACTGTAAAAACAACTTGGCTTTAAAAATTATACCAATAAACAAAAGAAGAGACTTGCCTTATATTAAAAAGTTTTTTGAAGAAGATAAGATAGATATTAGAAAGGTTTTTAATGACAAATATTCTTTAAATTTTTCAAATGTTATTTCTGAAATTTTCTTTATGGAATTAGTTGGGACTCTTGTTAGAGAAAATATTTGCCCTAACCTTCCTCTTTATTATGGAGGGTTTGTCTGTGATAACTGCGAATACTCTAACAAAAAACTTAAATCCTCAAATAAAAATTGCTTTATATTACCAAACGAGCTTGCTGACGGAGACCTCAAATCTATTATAGAAAAAGCAAAGGTGAGTGTAACAACAATGAGATTTATATTTTTTCAGATTTTTATGGGTATATATGCAATGAAAAAGTACTTTGGTATATGCCACAACGACTTGCATTATGGTAATGTTCTTTTTACAAAAGTAGATAAATCTCTTATTTTCAGATACAAAATACAAGGAAACGCTGTATATATTCCAACAAATGGATATCTAATAACGTTGTGGGATTTTGGGTATGCTTCTATACCAGGAAAAATAACAAATCCTTATATAGGAATATCTGATAAAATAAACGATGTTGTAGATTTTGGACGTATTATATCAATGATATCAAAAAGCAATAAATATCATAACCTTTACAAAACTCTCTGGGATATGCTTTCAGAAAGCTCAGATATGGAACAGTTTATAAAATTCTACATATTTTACTTATCAAAATACACTGAGGATATTGAAGCAACTGATAATATAGAGACCTTTAAGGTAGATAAAGATTTAACAATGATACCTCTGTTTCAAAAGTATATTTTAGATTCTAAATCTTCTCATTTATTTTCTAGATCACAAATTCCAAAATTTATAGCAAAAACAACAGAAAGTTCCAGTAAAAATGTAAAAAAGAAATCACTCAGTTCGCCTAGAGTAATAGAAATGGATGTAGTGACACCTTCTCCTAGAAAATCTGTACCTATGGATATAGTATCTCCGTCTCCTAAAAAACCTGTTCCACCATCTCCTAAAAAATAATAAATATATTCTTTCTATATTGTAATTAAGAGAGTATGGATATAGAAAGTAAGATAAAACTTCTTTTGGAAGTAAAAGAATTGACATATAATGATGCTATAGAAGTCATAGGATTGATAGAACCTGAAATACAACAAAACATTGAAAGTGACATACTGAAAATGGATCTACAAAATATACATGGTATAGAATTAGAAGTGGCTTTTGACAATATAATATGCTCTAATATAGATAAGTGGATAGTTGAAAACGAGTGAATTTTCAGGTTTTCGTTTTTATCTTGAAAATTTTCTTAATTTTTTTTAAATAATTTTCCAAGTTTTTTATATTTTCTTCTTTAGGTTTGGGTATCTTCATTTTTTTATATTTTTTATTCTATTCTAGTATTATACATTATATATATAAAAAAATGAACTTTATTTATGATAAAAATTTTCAAAAAATGCTCGTTGTAACCCTTATTGTTGTTGGTATCTGGGTTTTAACAGTCAATATTAGGGAAAATTTCTCTGATTATAAAGAAAGTCCTTATCAACCTTGCTCAGAATTAGAGAAAAAGTACTTAAACTCTGAAGATTTTTTAGCAAACGGGTCTGTTTTCAAGTACAAGAACGGTGATGTATACGATTATGTATATAGATTTAACCTTCCAATCCCTGAAGGAGGAGATTTCTCAAAAGCCCAAGGTGATTATGAAATTTTAGCTGGTACTACAAAAGATAATCTAAAATCTGTTGGGAAATTACAAAGAAAAGGAGATGGTTCTTTTGATAAAGATTTTTCTTCTGAAGAAGATTTTATTTACACAAGGATAGACTTTGTAGATAAAGGAGTTAAAATTCCTATTTTAAGTGGATACATCTAAAATACTTTGATGTTTTCTAATCAATTTTTAATTTTCTCCTTTTATTATATAAAATGCGAGTAAAAGGTCAAAAAGAAAAAGAAGAAGATGCAAAATTCAGAAGAGATAGAATTGCTAGAACTAAAGAGTTTATAGAATATGCTAACGCTATTGAAAATAAAAGTGAAAACGAATTAAAAGATCTGATGTATAAACTGGAAGTTATACACGACAAAGTTAAAGAAAAAATCAAGAGTATACAAAAAAATTCAAAGGTTTAAAGACAAATTTTTATTAAAAGAAAATGAAGACAGTAGAATTACCTACTCTTTTTTCTTCTACTTCTTTTAATAAAAAACAGTATTGGAAAATCAAGGTAGAAGAGAAGGAAGACCATGCTGTTATAGTTGTTAAATATGGATTGTTGAACGGTAAAGAAACAGTTGTAGAAACACCTGTTTATAAAGGTAAAAACATAGGACGGTCTAATGAGACTACACCATTTTCTCAGGCTGTAAGTCAAGCAGAGGCAAAATGGGTAAAGAAAAAACATACAGGGTATTTTCCTCAAGAAGAGCAAAAATCTTTTGTACCTTTACCTATGCTTGCTCTTGATTTTACAAAAAGAGGTAATTCTATTAACTTTCCATGTTATGTTCAACCAAAATTAGACGGAGTTAGAGCTATATTAAAAGATGGTAATCTTTATTCTAGAACTGGGCATCAATTTCCCCATTTGACTCATATTTGCAATGAATTAATGAAGACTAATCTAGTTTTAGACGGAGAGCTTTATTCAACACTTCTTGGTTTTCAGGATATAGTAGGTATAGTAAGAAAACAAAAGATAAGGGAAGAAGACATTTCTAGATTGCGAAAAATTATTTTTGTAGTATATGATGTGATTTGCCTTGACGATGATTATCAGAATAGATTTGCGACGTTGAATGAATTTTTTGAAGCAAACTCTTTAAAATTTTCAAAACTTCATCTAACAGAGCAGTGTGACACAAGGGAAAATGTTGAAGATTTTTTAAAGAAATATATAAACGATGGTCATGAAGGG
>JACCDW010781720.1_pt1 | contig 15553 bp, 31 predicted proteins | sample 7449781 | NCBI WGS metagenome assembly JACCDW01 (sample SAMN15323449, study PRJNA562643) | freshwater metagenome | isolation source: river surface water | place: USA:Blue River Watershed | collected 2017-08-18
GAAGACGTGGTATAATATCATTGCAGATAATTTGAGGTAGAAATGACACTCAGCGAAGCATTGGTTGAGATAAAAAATAATAAGGTTATAAAAAGGGCTAATTGCAATACATCTTATTGTTTTGATACTAATACTAAAAAGTTTGGTATGATGATTAAACACAATCAACATGAAGGTGTTAAGTATGATATCAAATATGCCGAGCGAGACACAATTACTTTTTATCCCGAAGATTTGTTAGCAGATGATTGGATGGTAATTTAGTTTGGAGAGGTGGCTGAGTGGTCGATAGCGACTGTCTTGAAAACAGTTAACGTGAAAGCGTTCGCAGGTTCGAATCCTGTCCTCTCCTTTTTTAAAACACTATGACTAAACATCAAGCAGAAGAAATTCAAAGTAGGATAGAGTATATGAATAGACATTATGCTCCTATCAAACTTACATTTAAAATGTATCCAAGTGAACGTCATAATGATGAGGGTAATTGGTTCGTTTCCATAGTTTACAATTACACCGAAAATGAATGGATGGCTCTTTTTGGATTGTGTTATAGTTATCATGATGTAATGGATAAATTGTCTGGTGTTCAATTTGGTTTTGAAGCAGTGCAAGCATACCAAGAAGAATATGGCAATTTAAAATTTTCTCAATCTGAATAGCCTATGGGGTAGTGTTCATGTCAAAACAGATTGAGATTGCCCTCCCAGTTTAGTAGTGTTTTCTGGGAGGGTTTTTTATTGCTTGGGGTTATAATATTATAACCCCAATTCTAAGACAAAAATAAAATTTGCATAACCTGATATCGTGGTATAATGCTTGCAAGTGAGGTTTATCAATGTCAAAGAAGATTGATGTAATTTATTATAGCACTCCTCGTCATGGCTATTTCAAAGTTGATGGTGATGACATGAGAGGCTTGAAAATCAGCCAATGTATGTCAGATTATTCCTTTTACAATGAAGATGATGATATCTTTTATTTAGAAGAAGATTGTGATGCATCTATTTTTATGAAAAGATGCGAACTTGATGGTGTTGTAGTTAATGTCACTGATGAGGATATTGATTCCGAAGAAGAAGAAAGCATTATTCGATGCCACAATTCTGCTGGTGGAGGTGGAGATTGGGGCTACTTTGGTGAACTGGAACAAAACACTGAAGGCTTGGAAGAATTCTTTTCAGATTATCTCAATGACGATGATGAAGACGATGAAGAAGAAGATGATGAGTAAACTATTTTTTGCAATGGAATCTATATACATTTTGTTTTATTTTTTCCTTGCAATCTTAGCAGGTTTAGTATTATATCCACTGTCCTTCTTATTTTCTAAACCACATCATGAAGAAAGTGGATATGACGCATGAAATTCGTACTCTATGAGGTCACTGATGATTATGATGTAATAATCAAGCTTTCATTTGAAAATTACACATATCTAAATGCATTTATCGAGCAACATACAGCAGATAAGAAATACGAGCCAAAATTTTTCGTTTTAGAATTCAATATTGAAGGTGATATTGATTTTATATCTGAGTATGTAGGAACTGTACAAAAACATCGAAAATGTGTTGCAGAGTTCATAGAGTAGTGATAATATCAATGTGTAAGAGATGACTTCAGCATTTCTTACAAAATCCAGATAGTGGTGTATCTGGAAAAAATGTGAGAAGAGTGGATAACCTGGTTCGTATGCCCGTTACATTCTTCTCACAACCAAAATAAACTATGAATGATATCCTAACCAAAGTTGATTTTCCTACAAAAAAAGGTGCATTGTATCTTTACAAAGGCAAATTCAAACTTTTAAAAGAGATAATTGATGGCGTAACTGTAATAAAAGTTATCAATGTTAAAATTGATAAAGGTTACTTAAGTTTCATATCAATTAGATTTGGTGGATTTGAATATCATCATGAGATAGAATCACCACATTGCGAAAGATTATTCTTTGGTGGTGAATGGTTTGAAATAAATGAGGGCGATTAGCTTAATGGTTAAAGCAGGGGACTCATAATCCCTTGAGTGGGGGTTCGAGTCCCTCATCGCCCATTGTTTGTGGTTGGTTGGTGTTACGTGTCTTCCATCTCCTCCCCTCATTAATATTTCCTGTGAGAAATAATGGGGGGATTTTTTTATTTGCAGATATAGCTTTGGGGTGATTGTTCAATCACCCCATGTTTGTAATATAAAATATACCTTTTTTACTAGTATTAGAGTCTTAATTGTTGAATTATCTACACGCAATAGGTATACTAATAGCGTGAGTTAACTCACAAAGAAAAATTAGTCTAGAAAGACCCTACAACAATGTTAACTGTTCATGAGACCCCGCTTCTTCAGGAACAAAAGAGACACAGAGGCAATCCTAATTGGGGTATTGCTCGTCCTTATAATGAAGTGCGGGAATGTATTAAACCATATCGCTTCAAGACTGTCAAGCAATATTCTGCATGGGTTAGAGCAGAAAGAGAGCAAGGCAGATGTGAAGATTTTCCAATAAACCCTCAACTGACTTATGTGCGGAAAAATGAATGGGTATCAAGAGAGCATTTCCTTGGCAAGATTGATGACACTCCATCAATAGTTGTCCACAGTGAAGATGTAAACATTCCCAATAGAATGTCCTTCCATTCTATCCGTGCCATTATTAAGCAAATATTTGGGCTGAAAAAAGCCCAAATATAAACAGAAAGGTGATAAGAAAAAAGAATCTTATCACCTTTTTTTATTAGCCCATGCAGCTCATGGGGTGATAATATTATCACCCCAAATGACAAAAAAATAAATTTCAAAAGACCTTATTAAAAGTGTTGATTCTACTTGATTAATATACTCTTCTATAGTAAACTATCAGTGTGAAAGTGAATACATCATTTTCAAGGAGAAGGTACATGAACACAAATAATAATGAGACTGTGGCAACAACCACAGTCAATGCAACAAGAAAGCGTATGGGTCGCCCACGCAAGCACTATTGGGACATCAACTTGGTGATGGAATACATTGCTACTGAGAATCTTCAGACTCTTGGTGAATATGAGAAATGGGTTGTAGAACAAGGTCACGTCGATATTTTCCCATTGCACCCAAATATCTATTACAAGAAGACATATCCCGGAGTAGATAAGTTCTTGGGCAACCCAGAAGGCACATCCAATGCAAGACGCAAGGTTCAAATGACTTCCCGTGAAAGTAGATTGAAGGCTATTGAAAAGAGACACAAGAATGCTGAGGAGCGACGTTTGGAAGAGGCTAAAAAGTTAGTAGAACTACAAGCCCTACAGGCTGAAGCATCTAAGTCTGATACGGAACAGACAAAAGACACCAATAAAACTTCAACCAAGATTGCTCCTGCTGTAACATCACCAAAGTCAGATGTTGCTCAGTGTTTCAAGGTTTTGCTTGAACACAATGTTAGTTATGATACTCTCAACAAGGTTAATGCTGAGATGTCAAACCTGACTTCTAAGCAAGCAAAAGATATCACTGGTGTACTTTTGGACTTCCTAAGTAAGAAGAGCAAGACTACAGTGTAATAAAAAAACCCCACAGAAATGTGGGGTTTTATACTTGACATACTTTGGAAATACATCTACAATCATTCCAGTACCTAGTACTAAATAAACTTTGTAGGTTATCAAATGAAGAAGATTCCGATTTCCAACTTTAGGAAAAAGCATGGTGTTGAGCTGTTCAATGAAATCAGTGTTGCTGTTAAGAAAACTAGTGTTGATTCACACAACCTGAAGAATTCAGTGATTAACTTATCTCTCATAGCAAAAGCTCTTCCTGAAAATGAAATCAAGTCAAAATTTGTAAACTGGTCATCAGGATATGATTTTGCTGTTATTGATGTAATCTAGTAATCTGGGGTGGTAATAATACCACCCCATTTTCTTTTGTCAAATAAAAAAATATTTCTTGCATCGTTTGTATCACATGGTATAATTCTTGCAGAGGTGAAATATGGGACTTGACAATTATTGGATGAAGAACAAAGAAGAACTCGGTGTCATTGAAGGTGATTTCAAAGTTTGTGGTGGAATGTTGTCTGGTAATGGCAATGATTCTTTCAGAGGTAAGGTTTATCATCGCTTTGTAGAGGATGTTACTGAAGTTTCTCTGTATGGCGACCCTGATGAAAATAGCATTCATTACAGACAGATTCCAAATGAAATTGTCAAGAAGATGGCAGATGATTTGGAAGCAACTGAATGGCGTGATTCATATGTTGAACATTATGACATTGAAGATTATGAATTCAAAGACCTTGTAAAGATGTTCAGACTTCACGCTGATGCTGGTCATTATCTTGAGGCTAGTTATTAATGCCTCCCATCACTATCAGAAAAACTTTAGCCAGATTTTCTTATTACGCAAGTAAAATTAAATCTGGCGAAGAACATAATACTATATTGAAATCTATGGGTTTTACTGAAGAAGATTTTCAATATATGATAGACAAAGCTGCTGAAATATCTAACACTGGCGATTATGATTTAGATTTAGTGCTTTGTGACCATACACATAAAAGTCCAATAGGTGGTTGTTATATTACAAAAGATAATAAAATAATCGCTTGGATTTAGTGTATAAATAATTCAACGCAATGTAAATATCCCCTTCATCATTGCGGTAAAAGAAACAGGCAAGAAACCTCCACTTGTCTGTTTTTTTATTGGCATGGTACAATGTGGGGTGATAATAATATCACCCCAAAAAATCTTCAAAATAAAATTTGTTTTTATGGATAGTATAGGATATCATTATGGATGAGATGGCTTCATACACAACTTTGGATATCATAGAGAGCATAGAATCTAGATTCAAGGAAGTTGCCAATCTTGAAGGTGATTTTTCTTTAATGCCAATGCCTAAAGAATATCAGTTACAGGTTATTAAGAATAAAGAAAAATCTGATAGTTTTGGTGAAGTGTTTACACCTATATGGCTTGTAGATTCTATGCTGGAAAATATATCTAATTTTGATTGGCGTAGTCAAAACAAGTCAACTATGGATTTATGTGCTGGATATGGTCAATTCACTGTTAGGATGCTTAGAAAAAAATATGACATAATGGGTGAGAATTTTGATGTAAAGAAATTCTTATTTAAAACTCATTATTTTTCGGAGTTGCAGTGGTCATCATGTTACAAGTTATTGCATATTTATTCACCAAAAATAAACCTGTTTATAGGTGATGCCAAGCAGTTAGGGTCTTTACCTGAAAACTGTAATGGGATATACTATTATAACAATGGCTGGATACAATGCACAAACTTTGTTCGAGACCATTTCGGAAGAGCGAAGAAACGATATTCAGTTAAGGCTGAAACTGAATTTATAGCCAACATGGAAGTAATGAATCAATGGAATCAATGCAAGTTGATGATTTAGTAGTCACCCCTGAGCAGGTTGTGGCTAACATCAAGTTTAGCCAAGAACAATGCTTTGAACTGCTTAAGATGTTTAAGCAAGTGGGAAATCATTGGCAGTCTTTTCCTACCCGTATAGAGACTGTGCATCAAATGGTTAACAAAACTACATTGGAAAACAAAATCATATTGGTGATGTTCAATGTAGAATTCATTGATGTGCTGATTCGCGATTACAATATTCTTCCAAACAACTTGGCATTTATTTCAGATAACATAAGAGAACGTAATTTTGTAGAGAATTTCTACAAGGTAAAATCAATCCTTATCAATCCTAGAAATTTTAAAGATAGCCAGCCTGTTTATCACATTGCAGACCTTGACTATGCAATAAGAGATTTAGATATGAAATTTGATTTAGTATTTAGTAACCCGCCATACAACATTGGAAAATCTTCAGGTGCTGACTTAAAGATTATTGATTCAGTATTTGACATCTCCAAAGAGATGATATTCATTCATCCTGCTACATGGTTATATGATTGCGAACTAAAGGATAAAGTATCTAACAATGTCAAGTCAAAGATAAATACAAAGATTAAGTCAATCACCATACTACCTGTCAATACCTTTGATGACATCCAATTGCCAAACAAACTTGATGTAATTCATATTGATAAGTCTCATAATGGTGGCTTTACAATGTGCGAAATTGGCAACCAAGATTATGTCTTAGAATCTATCTATGACATTACTCCTCTTGGCAAAGAATACAGTATGGTCAAACCATTCTTTATCAATGTCAAAAAGTATATTGACAAGCATGGCTCAATGTTTGACCATACCATTAATGTTTCTTCTATCCCCCGTGGTTCTTTCCATTACAACGATGAATGGTACTGCCAATTGGCTGATGCTATTGGACAGCCTGATAGACCTGAATATTATGGATTCTTACTCAAAGATTATGAGAAAAATCTTGGTATCCGCAAAAGTGGTCTTGATGAAGATGGCAACCCTGTGATGAAAATAAAGAGTGGTAAAGAATATCAGGAAGAACCTATTGACAACTCTTTCAAATTTGCCACTGAACAAGAAGCAAAGAATTTCATCAACTTTTGTCGCACTGATTTTGCTCGGTTTTGCTTGGTGATATCTAAGAAAGGTAAAGACCTCAATACAGGTCAGCTTAAGAATGTACCTTGGCTTGATTTCAAACAAGAATGGGATGACACTAAACTGTATGCAAAATTCCAAATCTCCATGCAAATACAAGACATCATAAAGAGATTCATACCCGAATACTACGGCATAAAATAATTCATAGTCCTGTGAAAAATTTATTTACAGGACTATGGGGTTATAATATTATAACCCCAAAAAAACAGCTGACATAAAATTTGCATCTTGGTATATCTTAGGATATGATGTTGTTATGAAATTTGACTTTAGGAAATTGTTTGGATTTCAAAAACCAGCAAGCCAGCCATCTCCAGCACCTGAACAGAAACCAGTGATAACATCAGCCTTTGACCTGTTCGTTAAAGACCATATGTCTCACCAAAGAATTACTATTGATAAAACTATCAATAACACCATAGGTCAAATTAGCATTCCAACAGGTTGTGGTAAAACAAGAATTCAATTGCATCTCCATCTTAAGGATATGCTGGAAAAACAAGCAACAAATGATACAGGTCTCTATGTCATAGTTGCTCATCGGTTGGCATTGTGCAATCAATTGTTGGCTGATTTTTCATATCTTACAGCCAGCAAGTTGAACATCCAATGTGATTACCTTATTGTAAGTTCAGATAACTTTGATGAAGCAAGAATTGCTAAGACTATTGTAAAGAGATATCCCGGCACAACTAAGAAGGATTTATCTATCCTTAAGAATGGCAATGCAAGAGTATTATCCACTACCAAGTCAAATGAGATTGAAGATTTTCTCAATGTATCCAAGAAACTCAATAGACCAGTAGTATGTGTGTCAACTTACAATTCCTTTGGTAGTCTAAGTGTAATACCTTCCATTGATGTATGTACATTTGATGAAGCCCACAAGATTGGCAAAGATGATAAGAGATTCTATGAAGCAATTGCCAAAGTAAAACCTAACATTAAGAAACAATATTTCTTCACTGCTACCCGTAAGGTTGAAGGTTCTAAAGGTGGCATGAATGATATGGGCTTCTATGGTGAAATCTTGCATACAATTTCACCTATGGAAATGGTCAATGCGGGAGTCATTGTAGCACCTCAATACCACAATCTTGAGATTGAAGATTATGATGGGCAAAACTATGACAATCCCACTATGATTGAGAAATCTATCATTCAAGGGTTTCTAGACCATCAAAAGAAGGTAAAGCAATCATCTCATAACCCAAAACTTATCGGTACTAAGATGCTTGTATGTTGTGACAGTTCTTTACAACTCAGAAAGATTGTGAAGAGTATAAGTTTCCAAGAGTTTTGCAAAGAAAAAAATATAAAACTCTTTGCCGTAAGTAGCAATCCTGAAATTGGTGATTCAGCAAACGGTCAATCAGTTAGCAACAGAAACGAAATCTTGAATCAAATGTTTGACCTTGAAGAAACAGATGATTCAATTTTGCTCCATGTTGATATACTTTCAGAAGGTATTGATTTACCATCATTAACTGGCATTATGATTTTGCGTAAAACCATCAGTGAAGAATCTTTGATACAAACTGTTGGAAGAGGTACAAGATTACATCCTAATGATAGAAAGAGAATCAAGAATGGCTCTCTTGTCCCCAAAGCATTCAGCAAATACACAAAAGCACAATGTTGGGTGATAATACCAAACTTTGTAACTGATGAGCCATTCATCAAACAAACCTTGAATAATACTTTTGGAGTGCCTCATTCTCCTGTTGTAAATTATTCGAGAGTTAATGAATATCTCACTGACCCTAACAATGACCCTGAACCACTGAATTCACTGGATGATTTAGAATCCAAAAATCGTGAGGGTAAATTGGCATCTTACTATGATATAAACCTCTATTGGGAATCTCTTAGTGAAGAAGAACAAATTGCTTTCTTGGATGATGTAGTATTGGCTACTTCTAAAACTACATCTATCTCTGAGGATAAAACTACCAATGCTTAATCATGATGGAATTTTCAAGCACGAAACCATAGTTTTAGATATCTATAAAACTATGGCTGAAATGCCCATAGAAAATAAAAGACTCTCAACATGGATAGCACTAGTAGAAAAGAACGTAGATAAAATTGGCATCTATGAGAATGATGAAAAGAAACAAGACTTAAGGAATAAATTTCGCGGAGATATGCTTGAAATCTTTGCTGAATTTTTCTTCAAAGTCCAACCTCTTGACAATAGATTTGGATTGAAAAACTACACTCCTTGTGATGCTTCTGAAGATTTTGGCTGTGATGGAACAGGCTATAATTGCAAAGATAAAAAGTGTGCTGTCCAAATCAAATATAGGGCTAATCCTATGTCAAGAGGAGATGACCAAATTACATACAGCATGATAAGCAATACAGTGTCTGATGGTTTGTATAGGCACAAGTGTCATTTATTTGAACCTGAAACAATATTTTTATTTACCACTGCAAGCAAAAACTCTCTTGCACATACCATAGATGAATTCTATGGCAATCATATGGTTTACATTTGCAAAGAACAATTAGAGAGTGTTGTAAATGGGCATGAAACATTTTGGCAAGAGTTCTACAAAATGATTTCAGATTCTGTAAATTAAAATTTATTCCCACCAGCTATGGTGGGGTGATAATATTATCACCCCAAGAATAAAGTTTTGCAAGATTTGACTTATGATATAAAGCAGGATACAATAAACCAATTATGATTGTGTCTTTTGAAGCATCTGCCAACGTAGATACCACACTGTTTGGTTATTTCTCAATGAGATATGACCCTGATTTCTTTCAAGATATTAAGGAAAATCTCACTGAAATCAAAAAGGATAAATTATTATCTTTTTCTTGTGACCTTAATGAAATCAAATTGGTGTATGGTGAGTTTCATTCAGTACGCAGAACTCTCAAGGTTTCTGATGTTGAAGCAAACAAATTTACCACAATTTTCAATGGCAACTTTGACCATACATTAATAAAGAAATTTGAATCAGTGAAGTTATTCATTGATAAAGATTACTTTTACTTTACTGGTTTGTATATCAAAGGTTCTAAGACCATAGAATTTCAATCACTGAACTTTGATACAAGATTTATAGATTCCTTGCAAAAAGCCTATAACAAACAAGAATGTATGGTAGTATAGGATATGGATTCTAGAGTATGGATTTATTTCTCCAAAACTGGTACTGGATACGAATGCAAAGGTTCTGATATCATTTCAGCCTTTGATGCATTTCTATTCAAGGATGGCACTTATCTTGTTGAATTTTCTTATAGTGAATTGATGAGTCAAATGCATTTCTTCATCTATGAATGGGACAACTCACAAAAGAAAAGAAAAACTGTTTTCGAGTCATTCAAGAAAGAATTGGTTCTTTGCGGATTGCTCAAGAATGTAGATAATATGCCAAAAGATGCACAACAAAAGATTCTTGAAATGTACTACCGTGATGAGGAAGAATTGGAGTTAGAGAAAAATGCAAACTCGCGATAAAAAACTAAAACTTTTAAACAAAGCAATTGATACACTTTGGCATGGTGTAGAAGATACCAAAACTGGAGACTATCCCAAGATTGTCAACTTGTATAAAGAGGTTCTCAAAATCGAGCCAAAAGACCGTGATGCTTGGGAAAATATGGTTTGGCTAATGTGGAGTCTCGCAATCAACAATAAAGACACAAGATGGCTTTTAGATGCTGAAAAATTTGCAAAAAGATATCTTTCTATCATGCCTAATGGATATCGCTCTTATGAATATGTGGGGCAATTCTATCGTGTGATGGTTAAGGATGAAAAGTTAGCAATAAGATATTATGAATCTGCAATTAGATGGAAAGATGCTCCGAAAAGCACTCATCATTCTCTTATTAGTTTGTGTGAAAAATCTGGTGATAAAATAAGAGCCATTGGATATTGCAAGATGACCCTTGCTAGATTTCCCAATGACCCTTACACTAAATCAAAAATCGAAGCACTAACTAAGAGTTAGTTTTTCGAATGGAATAGAAATTGGTGCTCCTTGTGTTTTACCATCCTTCAAACGGATAACAACAACATAAGTTTTATCTTTATGTTTGTAATCATCTAGGACGCTACCAGTTTCTATTTCTTTATGTCTATCTAACCAAGTTACAGTAGAACCAACAGGAAATACTCTTTCTTCAGTCCTAGCAATTACCTCAGAATGTAAGATGGCATTCTTTGTTGTAAGCTCATCAATGTCTTCTTTCAACTTTTGATTAAGCTCTTGTAGACTCTTGTCGTTATCTCTCAAATTGGTGTACATAATCAGTAGAATTCCGCTGAGAAATAATAATACTGTAAATACTACGCCAAAAATTATCATCGTCATAATCTTGTTCTCCTATAGTGTATTATACTCATATGAAAGAAATAATCACTGCCATACACAAAAATGGCAAATTTCAAAATAATAAAATAATCAGGCCCCACCTCACTGATAGACTTGGCCTGAGATTAATTTTTCCTGAAGGTTCTAAATGTATTCTTTGGACTGATGGAAGAAAATATTATGCTAGATGTGAATCTTTTGGTTCTTTCTTCACCATAAATATACCTCAAAAAATAGGTGATGATATCTGGCTAAAATTTAAAACAGAGTATGAAGGAAATTATTCTTACGAGGATATCTAGGGTGATAATATTATCACCCTAACCAGCTCATATCAAATAAAAAAATAAATTTGCACAGCTTTTATATCATGATATACTATAACCAAGAAAGGTTATTATCATGACAAAATCCGAGGTTGTTTCCAAGATTGTTGCTTCTGTTGAAAAGCACATTCAATCTATTGACCAAACAGTCAATACCAAGATTGCACTCAACAATGCTACCTATGCTCTTACTGAAAAGATTCATTCTATCTATAACTCAAGAGATGTAAAAGAATTGGGTTCTAATGCTGAAACCCGAAATGCTAAAATTGCTCTTGAGACAGTGGAAGAATCTAAAACTGTTCTTGCTCTTGAAAATGCTCTTGAAATTGCCAGAGCAGAAGAAATCAAAGCAAAAGCCCATGTTGACCAGATGCGATATATTGTACGCATTCTAGAAGCCAACATAGAAGAATAACAAGCAAGGGGATTGAAAAATCCCCTTGACATACCACAATATATCAGGTAAACTTAACCCATGAAAAAACCACATATCCTTATTGAGCGGTTCCAGCCAACCAATTACAACCTCATCTATCAGGTTTATTTTGTTAATGGCTCTTCGCAAACCATCGTCCATTCTACACCTTTCAAACAAGGTGCATATCAAACAGCCCATCGTGAAGCAAAGAAACATAATGTTCCTTTGTATGAAACATTCTATGTAAAGAGTGTTGACCGCAATGGCTTTGAGAGTCTAATTCCCACCAAAGTTGCTGAAGTGGTTTTAGAAAAAACAGCATCCAACTAATCACATCCCTTGATGAAAGTCAAGGGATATTTTTTTATTTCAAACTTGCCCTTGGGGTGGTATCAGTACCACCCCATTTTTCTTTGTCAATAAAAATAATTAATTTGCATAGGTTGTATATTATGGTATACTACTAGCATAAGGAGATAGGAAATGGACTATACAGAAGCAGAGTTGGAAGCAAGAATCTTCCCTAGTGTTGACCTAGACCCAAGAGATTGGGAAGAAGAAGATATGTTCATTATGCCAGGTGATAGAGATGAACACTATATGACGGATGAGGAACTGGATGAACAGTTCGGTAATGAACCATACTACATTGACCCTTGGGGTGACGATATCTGTGAAGAGGAGTAAATCTTCTCTACCACATCCCTTGACTTTTGTCGAGGGTTTTTTTAATTGCAATTCGAGCTTTGGGGGGATAATATTATCCCCCCAAATTGAAAGAAAAATATTTTTATTTTTGACTTGATGTGTCTAGTATATTATGTTATACTCTTAGTGTAGGAGGTTGTTATGAGAACTACCAAACAAGCGGATTTGATGAGAGACCATATTGTTTCATTGCGTCATCAGATTGTATCATTGAAGGACAGTCAAATGGTTGCATTGATAGATAGAGACCATACTCTAGTAGAAGCATTAGGTTTGCAGATTGAACTGCTAACTGAAAGATTGCAAGCACAGGTTGATATTGCTGAAATGGTTAATAGAAATCAACCAGTGAAAAAAGGCTGGTTTTCTGGTCAAATCAAAAGCAAAGAAGATAGACTTTCTGCTATCATGGACTAAGAATAAATCCCCCAGATTCTGGGGGATTTTGTTTATAACTCAGATATTTGCTTTAAGGTTTCAACTAATCTTACTGGTTCTTCTTCTAAAACTTCAGCAAGTTTATAAAGAGATTTAGTGTTTGGCATTCTAAGACCATTTAACCATTCTGAAACTTTTGGCTGATGTACACCCATCTTTTCAGCAATCTCTCTTTGTGTCATTCCCTTTTGCAAGAGAATTACTAACCTGCGTTTTTCTAAGTGCGATTCCATCATTCACCTCATGTTTTTGATAACCTATTATATCACAAGATTTTATTGGTTAGATAGGTCTTGGGGTGATAATATTATCACCCCATAATAGAGTTAACAATAAAAAATATTCCCTCCGAAGAGGGAATATTTTAGTTAATAACACTAGACATTTCAAGTAAATCAGCAACTTCATGTGGACTCTTGCCTATTACATATGCTAACTTTATCAGATTCTTTGGACTTGGGCTTCTCTTGCCATTAAGCCAATCACTAACATGAGGTTGCTGACAACCCATTTGTTGTGCTATCTCTTTCTGTGTAAGACCTGCTTGTAATATAGCAATCAATGCTTTTTTGTTCATTAAGAACCTCCCATGTTTGATGACCTATAATACCACTTTATATAGGCAAAAACAACGCTTAATGTTTGGTATGAATTCTTGACAACCTATTATATACCATGATATATTACTTACATGAAACAAGTCTACTGGAATGGTACTGAGCGATGGTTTAACCATCATCATTTTAGTTGTCTTATAGAAGATGTCACTGCTTTCAATCTCAATGAAAGTTTGTGTGCAGAGACTGTAAAGTATATGGCAAAACGCTTAAAAGATACTCCTTATCATAGGGCGTTCCGTAACAAGTATAGTATCTATCAGGACGAGTATAAAGCATTAGTAGAAAAATTCAACAGTGAAGCAAACAACAATGGAAGGCTAGTGGTGGAGTGATGGAATGTTTTGAAATTACTCAAAAAAGAAATTCAGGTTTGAGAAATCAAGTTGAAAAAAAATATATTTGAGTGATATAATAAATCATCAAAAGAAATTAAGTTTACTCAAAAAAATGGTAGTGATGGAAAGCAAAAGGAAGAAGCAAGATGAAAAAATTCAAGAAATTTATTGAAGAGTTGTCAATTGCATCTGGTACTGAAATGATGAAAGCCAGCCAGATGCGTCCTACATCTTTCAAGGACAAATCAAAATACACAAGAAAGCAAAAACATAAAAATCGCCAGGAAAATTCTTCTGGCGATTCTTTTTTGGGGTGATAATATTATCACCCCAATTGGCTTAAAATAAAAAAACCAGCCGAAGCTGGTCAAAATTCTTCTTGATAATCAATACCATTTTCTTCAAGATATTGATAAATTTCATTTTTTCTTTTTTCTTCTCGTCTCATCACTACCTGACCACAAGAGTCCAAGAGTATATAAGAATCTTTTTTCTTTTGGATAAACCAAATTACGATAGGAAAATCATCTAGAAACATAATGGAATTTGGAGGGATTTTCATCCCTCCCCTTTCATCACATAATCTCAACTGAATCAAACGTGCGGTCTTGGTTATAGTATACAGTGGTCATATGGTCAGGGTCATCAATAGTCACTGTATCAGCAAAAATTGTGCTTTGTTCGTGAATTTCAGTTTCATCTACATCTGATTCATTGTCAAAGACTATCTGCACCAGATGAGGATTAAGTTCTTGCCACTGGTCACTAGTAAACTTCTTGTAGTTTTTTGGGTCAAGTCCAGCATCTTCACAAGCCTCGTTGAACACATCCTCATCAACTGTCAACTGATAATTGACCTTCATAACACCTTCGATTGTAACTTGCATAACAAATCTCCTTACAGATAAAAGTATACCATCATATACCAAAATGTCAATGCCAGAATGATTTTTTCTTTACAGGTCTTTCACCTGGCATATAGAATTTTCTAACTTGCCCATTTTTGTAAATCCATCGTCCTACCAGTTCACCAGCTGGATTCTCATCAGTAGCCTTGTATATTGCAAAATACCAGCCTTCAAGTGCATATTTTTTAGCCTGTTCTTTTGCCTGAGCCAAAGTAGAGCAATTTGAAAGGGCTTTAGTATTTCGCCAGTCTTCGCCAATGATAACTCTGTAGATTGTCATAGCACTAGTATACCACAATATACCAGCATAACAAATTTATTTTTTTATTTGACATCCTTGGCTGGGGTGGTATTATTACCACCCCAAAAAAATCCCCTCAATAAATAAATTACTGAGGGGTGTTGGAAGACAACTAATGAGTTACAAGATGAATATATCACCTGTAACTCATTATGTCAAGTTTTATTTTACTGCTATGGTGTTGCAGATTACACAATCACCAACAATGCCTACTTGGTCTGTACCATATGCACTCTGGTAAAGTTTGGTTGCTATGGTATTCACTTTAGGTTCGCCCTTAAGTAAACCTTCCTCATCACAGACCAGAATAATACCATCATTCAAAGGTACAATTTCGATATAATCAAAGTTACAGGCAGACTTTAGAGTCTTGATGTCATAGGTCATAGTGCCATTGTCATCCACTGTAGGATTGAAAGGCACAACATCACCATTTGTCTTAATGATGAAGCCTTTGTTTGCCTTCACCTGGTCTGTCATCACACTAAGAGCCAAAAACGGAAGTCCAATCATTGTATACCTCACTTACAGAATAAGTATACCAGTTTATACCAGTTATGCAAATTTATTTTTTTATTTGACAAAAGGGGCTGGGGTGGTA
>JACCDW011073788.1_pt1 | contig 15553 bp, 6 predicted proteins | sample 7449781 | NCBI WGS metagenome assembly JACCDW01 (sample SAMN15323449, study PRJNA562643) | freshwater metagenome | isolation source: river surface water | place: USA:Blue River Watershed | collected 2017-08-18
GTCTACGGACAGACAATTGTTACGTCTGTGGAACCTAGAGAAACTGACAAGTATGACAGCGGAAGTTTAACAAGACGTTGGAATACAGTTAGAACAAAGACACTGATTGCAGATACTCTAGTAGGAGCCTTACAGGGAAACATTATCGGTAATGCTACTACTGCAACAAACCTACGTTTTCCAACAACTTTCCGTATGCAGGGAGATATTACATCTGCAAACATTACCTTTGACGGACAAGTTGGCGGAACAATTAAAACATTTGAAACTGTAATTACTTCAGGTATTATTTCAAGTAAGGTTGAACCAAGTCCTAATGTTTCTTTAAAAGATGACTATGTCTTGGTCTTCAGATCAGGTCAAGGCCTTTTAAAAGAAACTAGAGATGTTTTTGTTGGTGACCTCGGTGTACCTATCGGCACAATTCTGCCTTTTGCAGGAGCAACTGCACCTTATGGTTATCTACTCTGCGACGGCAGCGAACAAGAAATTGCCAAATACAGAGATTTGTATAACATTATCGGTACAACTTACGGAACACCGTTTAGGGGACAATTAATTCCAACACCGTTAACTTTTGTTCTTCCTGATATGAGAGGACGATTCCCATTAGGTAAACATAATATGGACAACGCCAATACCGTTCCATTGGGTGGCGGATACGTCGATGCTGGTGGTGGCCTTCCTAGCGGAGAAACAATTCCTGCTGGTAATTTTGTAATCGGAAGAAGATATGCTATTGCAAGCGTAGGCTCAACAAATTGGCCTTCTATCGGAGCAAGCGGATCAGCCGTAGGTACTGTTTTCACAGCCACTGGTCCAGGAACAGGAACTGGTACAGCTACATTGGTTCCTCGAGTTGACGATACACAGGCTCAGATTCTTGGCGGAGCTAGCGGTGACTATAGAAACACATTAACAATTACAAACTTGCCACAGCACGAACACGATTTTAAAGCCTTGGATTCTAATGGATCCAAGGGTGGTAATCAATATTACGCAACTAGATTGGATACAGCAAGCCCCGGTGGCATTGAACCAGGTCAAGGCGCTTTCTTAGGCAGAGGTCCGACTACTCCGGGTCAGATGCAATACTTACCTAGTTCGGGCGGTGTTATGGGACCTGGACAAACAGAAACATATTCGACTGCACAGTTAGGTCAAAGTTTTTCAATTATGAATCCTTACCTAACATTGAATTACATAATTCGTTCAGGTCCACCAATATTCTAAGAGATAAAATATGGCATATTTAATAACCAAGTCAGACGGAACTACATTAACAACAGTGTCAGATGGTCAAATTGACGATCTGTCAACCGATCTGACTTTAATAGGAAAAAATTACAGCGGATTCGGCGAAGCTCTTAATGAGAACTTAGTTAAACTTCTAGAAAATTTTGCTAGCACAGCAAGACCAACAAGACCCGTTAGAGGTCAAATTTGGTTTGATGTAACAGAATTAAAATTAAAAGTTTACAACGGAACAGCTTTTCAACCAGTGAGTTCTGCTACTATTGCTCCTACACAGCCTACAACATTAACACCTGGCGACCTTTGGTTCGACGATACCAATAAACAACTTTATTTCTATGACGGTGAGAACACATTGTTGCTGGGACCTAGTTATGGTCTTGCACAGGGATTAAGCGGAATCCGTGTTACTACTATTCTTGATACACTAAACCAAAGTAAGGTTATTACCAGTTTATACAATAATGGAACATTGGTAGGAATTTTTTCAAGTGCTGAAACTGAGTTTACTCCTAAGATTCCAATCAGCGGTTTTTCCGGAACAATTACTCCTGGATTTAATGCCGGCACAATTTCTGGTATACGATTCAAAGTAACAGCAACTGATTCAGACAGCCTTGGCGGAATTGTTGCTAGTACATATGTTCGAAGAGACGAAAGTACAGTTATCACTGGAAAATTAGGTATTAGTGACGGTATCGAAGTTGGAACTGGTTACACTGGTAGATTACTAGTTAACAACGGTGAACTATTATTGCAGAACGTATCTTTGAACAAGGCAATTAGAATCAGTGCTAACAGAGGTAACGTTCAAGATGACGTTATTGTTATAGAACCTAGTTCTCAAAGTTTAAAAATATACGACGGATTCTTAGCTAGCGAAACTACTGTTGGCGGCAATTTAACTATAAAGGGAGACTTAACTGTAGAAGGTAATACAGTTTCTGTAGATGTCTCAACTTTAAGAGTTGAAAATAAACAAATAGAATTAGGAACATCTGCAGACAGCTCAGTTTTAACTAACGAACAGGCAGACGGTGGCGGTATTATATTAAGATCGTCGGGTCTCGGTGGCGACAAAGAAATTTATTGGAGTTTGAATAGAGATGCTTGGGTCTTTAATCAGCACGTTGATTTAGAAAGAGCAAAATCTATTAGAATTGGTGGCGTAGAATTATTAAAATATAACGAAGGCGAAGCTACTTACGAATTAACTAATTCTGTAACTCGTGCTACAGGTATTAGTATTTTTGGCGTACAAAGTGAGTGGACCGTAGATAATGTATATACAAACACAAATAGAATTTCAATTATAAATTCTGCAGGTGATTTAGAATTACAGCCTACGGCAGGAAATAATGTAAGTCTTGTTGGTTCTCCTAGAATTACAGGATTAGGCGAACCGTCAGGAACTCAAGACGCTACTACAAAAAATTATGTAGATAATCAGCTCAGAGCAAGAAGTTTAGCTCTGAGCTTTGATATAAGCGACGGTATTTCAAATAACGATATAGCAGTCTGGTTAGAACAAATAGCACCAGTTGCAGAATACGGTAATGGAACCATAGCAAGATTACTATGTACATATACCAGCAACCTTAACACTGATATTGATTCTTTATTAAATGCAGCATTGAACGAATCATCTGATACATTTAATACGCCAACAGGCACAGCGTCAGCATTAACTGATGTAAGTTTTAATACAGTTACAATTCCTGCACCAGCTGTTAGTATCTCAAGACTTGTAAAGACCTATCAGATTATTGCAGGTGCCTGGACATTTGTGTCATAAAAGAATACGGAGCGATAAATGGCCTATATTATAAACAGATTTGACGGAACACAACTAACAATAGTTGATGATGGCGTACTAGATAACAGTACTCCGTTAGGACTCATTGGTAGAAATTACACAGGCTATGGCGAAACTCAAAACGAAAATTTTGTTTTCTTATTAGAAAATTTTGCTAATAGTAGTCCGCCTGCAAGAGCGTTGCGAGGTCAAATTTGGTACAACACTACTGAAAAAGCGTTAAAAACATATAACGGAACTAATTGGTTATCTATCGGTAATGCCACAGTTGCTGAAGCAGAGCCTGCACACAGTAGCGGTGGACTATGGTTAAATTCTGTAACCAATCAAATGTATGTCAGTGACGGAACAACTTGGAGATTAGTAGGTCCTGAAGGTGTTGCTGGTTTTGCTGTTACAAAAATGACCAGTACTAAGATTAAAGATAGTCTTGGTGCTTCTAAACCAGTTATTATTTCTGAAATAAACGGAGAAACTGTTGCAATTCTTACAAATGAAAGTTTTGTAATAAATTCAGAAAATGCTATTCTAGGTTTTGATCAGCTAAACAAGGGAATAAATTTAAAATCTGATAGTTATATATCTGGTAACTTGAAAGGTAATGCAGATACCGCATCTAGATTTCAAACTCCTAGAACAATTAATACAGTATCGTTTAATGGAACTGAAGATATTGTAATTACAGCAGGAACAAATCAGGCGCTGAAACCTGGAGATTACATTCTTGGTTCTGATTTTAATGGTTTATTTGAAGATACCTGGAACATTGATGCTACTCCTGAAAACTTAATTGGCAAAGTAGTTGCCCGAGATAGCACAGGAAGTTTTTCAGCCACAACAGTTTCCGCAGGCGAATTTGTAGGAACACTGCTAGGCAATGTTACCACAATTGCAGGTACTAGTACATTTAACGATATTATTGTAAACAGAATAACAGGTAATAGTTTCAGCGGTATAGCTGCTAGAGCAGATAGACTAACAGCAAGAAGAACAATTAATACTGTGCCTTTTGATGGTACAGAAGATATTATTTTACCAGTACCTGCAGAAACTCTCACAGGGAACACACTGGCACCAAACATTGTAGCTTCTAGCCTAACAACATTAGGACAGTTGGAATACCTAAATGTAGAAGCTCCTGGCATTACAGTAGGTGACGGTAATAACCTCAATATTAAAATTGAAGGATTTACTCCTACTATTGAGTCTGACACAACAAACATATTAAAATTAAAGTTAGCAACTGGCGCAGTATCAACTTCACCAACTACGCTTACATTTTTGTCTGCAAGTGCAGCCGCAGCCGATGGAGTATTTGCTCCAGCGTTTGTTCCAGACTATACTTTAGGAACAGCAGCTGACAATAGACCAGTTTTAGGGTTACCATCACACAGATGGAGAAACATTTATTCTAAGGGAGCAACCTTAGACACACTTAATGTAACTACACTAAGCGGTAGAACACTAGCAGATCAAGTTACTGTATCAAAAGATCTAGTAATTAACGGAACAATGTTTGGTTCTGTAACAGGTAGTTTATCTGGCGCAGCTAGTTTAAACGTATTGAAATCTGGTGATACTATGACAGGCGACCTAGTTGTAGGATCTATAACTAAGTCATCCAATTCTGTAATTTCTGTTAGAGCAGGTGATTCTTTTAGAGCAGGTTTTGAAGCCTATGGTAGCAACCAAGGCACAGGATATCTATACATTGGTCAGTCAACTGACTATGGTGGCGGTGTAAGTTATAATGGCGATAACAATCCAGGATTTATTTCTGGAGAGCAAACTGATACAATAACTTTCTTTAGAAGAAACGCTGGAACAAATTCCATAGTATTTGAATATCCGTACAACAGCGATACTGTAACATTCAGAGGCACAGTTGTAGGAACATTCTCTGGTAACGGTGCATCAATTACTAATATCAATGCCACTAACGTTGCCACAGGCACAATCAATGCAGCAAGACTATCAGGAAACTACAACATTAATGTAACAGGAAATACCACAGGTACACACACTGGACCTGTAGTAGGTAATGTCACAGGTAACGTTACTGGTAATATTGTAGGTAATGTTACTGGTAATGTCACAGGATCAGCAAGTCTAAACGTACTAAAGTCCGGCGACACAATGACCGGCGATCTAACTATCTTCAAAGAAAACGCTTGGATTAGTTTAGACAGTCCTTCCGTGGGAACAGATGGCACTGCTCAAGCAGCTGGTATTAGTATTGGAGAATCGGGTTATAAAGGATCTGCTACCTTACATATGACCTATACCGGAGACGGATTTGGTCATATCGGTATGGGACCAATCAACGGTTCCACTAGCCTTCCTCAATTTGAAGCAATTAGATTATACTATCTAGATAATACTGTTAGAGTTCTAGGAAATATGACTGTTGCCGGAACAGCCAGTGGTACATTCAGTGGAACAGGAACAAGCCTAGACATCAATGCAGAAAGAATGGTAATAGGTACAGTTCCTAGAAGTAGACTATCAGGAACCTATGATGTAAGTATTACTGGAAACGCAAACTACGCAACTTCTGCAGGATCAGCAGCCGCAAACATACAGAGAAGCGGCGATACAATGACCGGAAGATTGGGTCAACACGTAACTGGATTCCACGCATCTAGTATTGGTGCTATTAATACAAGAACAAACAGTGGCTTCTTTGATAATCCTGCTCCAACTACAGCTGGCGGATGGCCAGTAACTGGTTCTTGGTATCATTTGTTATCGTCTACTCACGTAAATGATGCAAATTACTATGCTATGCAATTTAGTGCAGATTTTTATGGACAGAATCTTTACTATAGAAGCACAGCAGGAAACGGTGATACTGCCTGGAGTAAAATCCTTCACAGCAACAATTGGACCGACTACGCACCTACCAAAACAGGCAGTGGCGCCAGCGGTACTTGGGCTATCAATATTACAGGACAGTCAAACACTGTTTTAAATATTCCTAGCAGTCAAATTGTAAATTCTTTAGGTTATACACCGGTCAATCCTGGCGCATTAACTAACCAAGCAGGTACGGCAATCAGTGGTACAACAGCAACATTTACTGGACAGGTAAATGTGTCGACTGCGGGTATTAAGTTTCCTAACGATCCTGCAGGTGGTGGAGGCGATACTGCATCTATTACCTATGAGGGTATTTCCAGTGATCGCACAAGATTACGCTTCAGAATATCCAATGATGCAACCGGATCCATTGATGATAAAGCTGAATTTAGTACACCAGACAATGATGGTTTATTAATCAATAACAATGTTGTTTTGAATGCAGCAAACTACAATAACTATGCACCTACAAAATCTGGTGGCGGTGCTACAGGAACTTGGGCCATCAATATTACTGGATCAGCTGGATCAGCTGGATCGGTAGCCTGGAATGGAATTTCTGGAAGACCTAACAACTTTGTCTTTAACGACGGTGGAACCTACAGTATCAATGTAACTGGCAATGCTGGAACTTCTACAAGTACTAGATTTGTTCAAGCACCAGACGGTGACAGAAATCCAAATACTAAACTTCCTACCACTTCTGGACAGTCAGTTAGATTTGATTTTGCACAGGCAGGGTACACAGGCACTGGCGGAAACTATGCCGGTGTTATGACCTATGCTCCTTGGACAGGAACTACATCTTCTACAGGTGATGCAAGTTATCAACTAGCATTTGGATCAACAGCAATCAACGGTGGCGGTACTCCGCAGTTGCGTATTCGCAAGGGTATTGACAGTACTTGGAACAGTTGGTATGATCTATTAACCAGTGCTAACTACAACAGTTACTCTCCAACACTAACTGGCGGAAACGCTAGCGGTACTTGGGGTATTAATATTACAGGCAATGCAGGTACAGTTAGTACTGTCAGCGGTGCTCAAATTGCAGCCGGCCTAGGCTTTACACCTATTAGTAAGACTGGAGATACTGTAAACGGAGATTTAAATCTTCAGGACTACAATATTAGACGTGCAACAATTATTGATTACAGTCTTGCTCACAATGCATTAGGCAACGTTTCTGGATCTACAACAGTTAATATGGAAGTAGGTAACTATGTTTCTGCCACAGCAGTTGGCGCAGTAAATTGGAGTTTCACAAATCCACCAACAGGTGCTAGATTAGGCAGTATTATTTTAGAATTAACCAACGGTGGTGCATATACACAATATTGGCCAGCCTCAGTTAAGTGGCCAAGCGGAGCAGCTCCTAGTCTAATAGCAGCAGGAGTTGATGTGTTAGTCTTTATCACTGACGACGGTGGTATTAATTGGCGTGGTGCCATTTCAATGAGCGACAGCAGGTAATTATGTTTTCACTTGAAAAAGTTTTATTATCGTCGGCCTACTATTACAGGCCAAAGCCTCAGGATCAGCAAGAATTTTCTGATCCTGGTACCTATAGTTTTGTTGTACCTGCAGGAGTAGAAAAAATATCCGCAGTGGCAGTAGGCGCAGGTGGCGGCGGCAGTAACTCACTAAATGGCGGCGGTGGGGGCGGAGGAGCTTTGCAATACAGAAATAATATTTCTGTAACGCCCGGTGAGACTCTTACTGTAAGCGTAGGGCGCGGCGGTGCAGCTGGTACTATTGGACAAACTGGAACAGCTTCCTCGTTATACAGAGGCGGAACAGCGTTAGTTTATGCCGCAGGAGGTTCAGGCGCTGTAGGATCATCCGGTGGTATTGGCGGCTCTGCTAGTTCTAACAGTTCTGTTCCTATTCCTTATGCTCCCGTTGGAAACTCTGCACTAGATTCTGTATCCGGAGTTTTATCTTTAATTGTCGGTACTAACGTTGACGACACATTTTATGAAATTAATTTACCTTTTAACATAAGTTATCTTGGAGTTTCATACAATAAAGTCTACGTTGGATCAAACGCATATATTACATTTTCTGCAGGAAGCAGTATGTATTCGGGATTTAGCCCAAGTAATCCTCCAGGTCCTCACGTATTGATATATCCTGCAGATCGTAGATTGTTCCAATTATACACAGGTAGATTAAATGCTGGAACACCCAACGACAAATTTGTTATTAGACAACAAGGTGGCGATTATGCAAATCCAAACAGAGTAAACGTTTGGGAAGCTCACTTTTATCCTAATCAAAATTATTTTGACATATTCTTTATCACTGATCCCGGCAATAATGCTATCCGTCCGGGCATTAGTAACGGATCAACTTATCTAACAAGATACGATAGTATAGCTGGATCCGGAATTAGAATTACAACATTAGATCCAACCTTAACTAACATTGGTGGTTTTACAGGCGGTAACGGAGGCACCGGCCGCGGCGGCGGTGCCGGCGGTGGTGGTGGCGCTTCTGGCTATTCTGCCGTAGGTGGTAACGGCGGTGGCCAGGGTCTTGTATCTGTTCTAGGCAGTGTTTTTGCTCAAAGCAGCGATTTTAACGGAATTAGAGATCCTAATTACAGTTACATATCAATTAACGGTACTAGAATTAACTATGGGTTTGGCCGTGGACACACTGTAGCAGTAATAAATCCAAGCACATTGGCTTTAGAAAGTATTAGAACCTATGACACATATGGGCAGGGTTCTAATCCGCTATATGCTGCTCTTAATGCAATACCCGATGGAAAAGTTGTAGCTATTGCATCCTTTGATGCAACATCTTTCTATAGTGATATTAGAGAATATGTAAACAGAGTGTTTAGATGTTCTAGATCGGAAACTTGGTCAAGTATTCGCAGAAGTCACATCATTATAGGAATAAAAAACGGTACAACTTTTCCTGTAGAAGTGATTCAAGATAGCACAGCCGGAATTACTGGCACATTTAACGTAGCTGGTCCTACACAATTTGAAAGTGGTGCAGCTAGTACAGGTGGCGGGGGAGGCGGCGGTAACGCTGCGGCTTTTAGACCACGTGGAGGCGGCGGTGTTGGTATACAAGGTATTGGTAACAACGGAAACTCAAATGGTGGTGGTGGATCCTCTTACAATGCTGTAACTTCTGCAACCACAGCCGCACTAAATTCTCAAGTTGATTTTTACCCAGTGTCTTTAGACTACGCCTGGGGAAATTTTATGAACAGTTATGCTGTTTGGAGTCCAAACGGTAACGGAGATTATTTTAGAGCATTTTATGCTCCAATGGCCGGAGTTTATACCGTTGAATACTCTGCAGATAATTATCTTGCATTTTATGTTGACGGTTCTTTAGTAGCTACAACTACAGATTTCGGTAGTTCTGCTGTAGTTAGAACTACGTTAACTATTGGAACTAAGAGATTAAGATTTGTAGTAGCAAATTACGGAGGTCCAGCAGGATGGGCAGTCACCATTAGAGATCCAAATGGAACCCTAGTATGGGATACTCGAACCTTTAGACTAGCTAACTCTGTTAATAACTTTGTAAGAATAGCAGCTGGCGGCACAGCTAGCTCCGGCCAAAATGGCGGACAGTATGGCGGCGGTGGCGGTGGTGGATCAGCAGGAGATCCTCCCTTAGATTACAACGAAGGTGCAACTGCAAGAACTGACAGATGGGATAATGCAACAACCTATCTAATGTCAAATGTTTCAGGTCTAGGCGAAGTATTAATGCACGGTTACCAACCAGGCACACGATTTACCTTTACCTATAACAATCTTCCTGGACACAATCAGGTTCGATACCAAGTCTATTGGCATTTTACTGACAGCGTAGACAATGAATATTGTGAACTCACTATTAACAGTGAAATATATGCTCAATTTAGAAAATATCTTTACACAAATGGTTTTTCTTTAGAATCTAGCAGAATGGCAGAAGCTACCTGGGTACCTGCATCATACAGCTATGCACCGTGGCCTAATGCTACTCCGGATGGTTATATAGTTTTTGACACAGGCTGGATTAATCATACATCGAGCACTTTCACAGCAGGCCATTACAACGGTCTTAATCAAGGTCAAACCGACGAGGCAACATATCTATCGCACGTAAGATTCCAAACAAGATCTGATCCATCTGCTCCTGGCGCAACATTTGAAGCTGGATCAGGTGGTAACGGAGGTGTAAGAATTATCTGGGGCGGTAGCAGAAGTTACCCATATCAGGCTCAAGACGTTACTCCTGTAAGAATTGGTTCAACATTACAACTGATACTTCATTATGATGCAGGAAATCTAGACAGTTACCGTGGCGGATCTACAGTCTATGATATTTCTGGAAATAGTAATACTGGAACAATCACATTAGGATACCAGCCAACGACAATACAGTACTACGGAAATATTGGAGTTTTAAGATTCCCAGCCTGGACAAATACAAAGTTAGATTTCAATGCTAACGAATTAACCAATACAACTATCACAGTAGAGATGTGGGCCTTAGTTGACGACTTTGCTGGCGGAATGTTCTTTGGTTTTGACATTCACGATGTTTGGACACAAGGTGGCACATTGGGATTTAACACTGGTATGGGAGATATCTACGGAATATCCGCAGCCAGAATCAATGCTCTTAATATTAGAGATCGATGGACACATTATACCTTTATAATGAATGTTGGAGATTATACAAGAAATCGCATCTATATTAACGGAGTAGAAGAATCCCTAAGTCAGCAATACAGTTATCAAAACACTAGCAGAGCTAACTTCAACAGTGGTGTTGGTAGAATTGGTGGTTGGCGTAATGATAATAATTACCAGCAGGTAATGGATCTTGCTATTTTTAAGATTTACAATAGAGGTCTAACTCCTTCAGAAATTACAACTTTGTACAACGAGCAACGTGCAAGATTTACAACTCAATTAGCACAGACTGGCTTGTTGTTACATTTAGATGCTGCAAACTCTTCAAGTTATGTGGGATCAGGAACAAGATGGTTTGATATTAGTGGTAATAACAATCACTTTGATTTCAGAGGAACAGCAGTTACCTACAGAACATCTAACGGCGGCAACATTGATTTAAACAATGATTCTGGTTCGGGAACATTCGATTCGTATCTATATGGACCCGACGATGTGTTTAGAATAAGAACCGACATAACTGTTGAAGTTTGGTTTAAACTTGACGCTCCTCCTAATGTAAACGACTGGGTTAGAATTATTGGAAAATCAGACGGTGTTGGATCTCCGCCTAGCAGAGGAAGAACATTTGGATTATGGTATCATAGAGGCGCAAGTTTATTTTTATGGCAACGATATGGACCAGACTCTGGATCCGGATATGTTAATGCTCAGCTTTCTAGAACAGTAGAACTAGGTGTTTGGTATCATATGGTCGGTGTATCAAATGGTAATACTCATACCTTGTACTTAAACAATGTACCGGTGGCTAGTCAAACAGCGGCATTTACTGCTGATTCATCTACAGAAGGAGTTAGAATTGGTGGTGCATCGTTCCATACTCTACACAACGGTCCAGTTGCGGTAGCAAGAATATGGAACAGAGGACTAAACGCCACTGAAGTATCAGCTCTTTATAACGAAAATAGAACTCGATACATAGGAGATTACACAGCTGGCCTATGGGCAAGAAAATACTCAGGATATTTTGCAGACAATGTAAACTATTTTGCTTCGCAGCCAGTTACAGAAAACCAGGTAGCTTCTCAGATTGCTAACTGGAGTTCGGGTCAAGACTACTATAGTTGGGAATTTAGAGGCTTCTTTAGAGCTCCTGCAACCGGTAATTATTGGTTCCAGATATACTCCGATGATGCTAGCTATATGTGGATCAGAAGTACTGCTAGCCCCGGTGCGTTTGGAGTTGGAAATGCCTTTATAAATCACGGCGGTTTACACGGTCCTAGCTGGTCAGGCAGACCGTCAGTGTACTTAACAGCTGGCGAGTATATGCCTGTGCGTATACAGTTCGGAGAGAATGCTGGTCAGGATCTTATAACTGTGGCCATAACAACAGATTCTGGAGCCTGGGAAGGCACATCTTATGGCGCCGGCTATTATTTTCACAATGATTCTACTAGAAATCATTCATAATTTGGAGAGTTAAATGTATTATATAAAAATAGAAAACGGAGTACCTGTAGGTTATCCAATGACAGAACAGTCTGTTAGAGAATTAAACCCTACAGTTAGCCTTCCTGCAGAAATTGATCCTGCAGAATTGTTAAATTTAGGCTATGTTCCTTATCAACGTACAGTACCACCCCAAACTGATAGGTATGAAACCGCCACAGAAGTTACAGCTTTTTTTGATGGCACAATAGCAACTCAAACATTTGAGATTCAGGCAATGTCTGATCAGGAAAAATCAATAGTAGATGCTAATGCTCTTGCAGAAGCAAGACTAATACAGCGTACATTATTATCTGAAAGCGATTGGACAGAGATGCCAAGTGTACAAACTAAGCACACTCAAGAGTGGATCGATGCTTGGGCAGCTTACAGAACCGCGGTTAGAGACGTCGATAAACAAGCATCCTGGCCCTTCGATATAGAATGGCCAAAAGTGCCTACATAAGCCAAATAAAGAACAGCGATAAATACTAGTTATAAGTTCGGAATTCAAAATGGCATATCAAATAGATAGATACAATGGTACTTTTTTACTTTCGGTTGATGATCAAACCATCAATAGTACCGCTACCGACCTTCGTTTTGTTGGTAGAAATTACAGCGGTTACGGCGAAATTCAAAATGAAAACCTTCTACATCTATTAGAAAATTTTGCTAATACATCAGCTCCGCCTAGAGCAATTTTAGGTCAACTTTGGTATGACTCTACGAACAAAAAAATAAAGGTCTACGACGGAGTAAAGTTTAAACCTGTTGGCGGAGCAGAATCTAGTGCAACTGCTCCGTCCGGATTTTCCATAGGCGATTTTTGGTGGGACAATCAAAACGAACAAATTAATGTTTGGAACGGTACTGAGTTTATTTTAGTAGGTCCTGAAAAATCTCCAGTATACGGTGAAACATCTACAGCTCCTGCAGTGGTAAAAGATTCAGTAGGTACCGAGCAGCAGATCATTAAATTTCAAGTTGGCGGCGAAGTTCTAGCAATTTTAGCAAGATCAAATTTTGTATTAAATCAAACTTTAAATCCTATCACTGGATTTAGTCAACTCAAGCCTGGTATTAATTTTATAAATTCTGGATCAACTGGAGAAACAATAAGTTCTCATAGATTCTGGGGTACTGCTGCAAATTCGGATAAGTTAGGAGGATTTTCAGCTTCTGATTTTATAAGAGCCGGAAATAGCTCTTTTGATTCTCAGGTAAATTTCAAAGACTCTGGATTTACAGTTGGCGATCAAAGTGATTTTAGAATAAGAGTATTAAGCGGAAATAGTCCTACAATTGAAAGTACAATTAATCAGCCAATTATTGTTAGAATTTCTAACAATGACGGTGATATCAAAGATGTTGCAGTTATAAAAGGTACTGGTATTGAACCCGGGTCTACAGGTTTGTATGACCTAGGATCAGTGGGATCTAAATGGAAAACTGTAAATGCTGAAGAAGTAAAAGCAACAACCTTTTACGGAAAACTAGTTGGAACAGTTGAAACAGCACCTGGACCAGGAGGAGTAGTTCCTCCATTATCAATACAAAGTGTTGCAGTCAGCGGCAGTTTTAATATGTCTGCCAGCGGCGGCGGTGCAGGAGCATCTAACTTCAGCGTTGATCTTGCAGGAAGTTCTAGTGCAGTTAATTTAAGTTCTGGAACTGTTGGTTCTCTAGATAACTTTAATATAGGAGCTAGTAATCCTGGTTCTGCAAAATTTACAACTTTACAATCTTCAGGAACTGTTAGATTCACAAATGCAACTGAAGCTGCAAGTAGTACTACAGGAGCATTAGTAGTAACCGGTGGTGTTGGTATACAAGGTGCATTATATATTTCTGGAAACGGATTTTTCACAGGCACAGGCGGATTAAAAGTTCCGTCAGGCGCTTCTGGATTAAGACCAGCAGCACCGGCCCAGGGAATGATAAGATTCAACAGTACAGATACTGACTGGGAAGGATATAACGGTACCGAGTGGGTATCATTGGGCGGCGGAACAGATGAAGATTACGGCTTAATAACAACGTCAGCGACTTCTTCCGTAGATTATGGCGATTTAAGCTAACCTCAGGAGTTAAAATAGAATGGGAAAAAGAGTACAATTTAGAAGAGGAACAACAACGGAACACGCAACGTTTGTTGGTGCTGTCGGAGAGATTACTGTCGACACTACACTTAAAACAGTTCGTGTTCACGATGGAGTAACTCCTGGAGGGTTTCCGGCTTCAAGATTAGAATCAGTTGACGGAACTTCAACTTTCAACGGATTAGTTAGAGTAAATAATTCTACTGCAAGTACATCTACTAGTACTGGCGCATTATCAGTTGTGGGCGGAGTAGGAGTAGGCGGAAGAATTACCTGTGCTCAAATTGTAGAAACATCAAGTATTGCGCTAAAAGAAAATGTAAATCCAATAACTGATGCATTAACAAGTGTGCTAAATTTATCCGGCGTTATTTACGACAGAAAAGACAAATCAATGATCAACGAAGCAGGATTGATTGCAGAAGATGTCAATAAAGTTTTACCAAATTTAGTGATCAAAGATGATGCAGGAAATCCTAACGGTGTACAATACACTAAGTTAGTTGCTTATTTGGTTGAAGCAATAAAAGAACAACAAAAACAAATTGACGAATTAAAGAAAAAGGTATAAGATGGCCTATCAAGTAAACAGATTTAACGGAACGTTTTTAGTTTCAGTAGCAGACGGTACTATTGATTCGTCTACTAATATACGTTTTGTTGGTAAAAATTATGCAGGATACGGACAAGTTCAAAACGAGAACTTTTTACACCTATTAGAAAATTTTGCAGGGCCAAGCCAACCTAGTAAACCTATTTCTGGGCAATTATGGTATGATAGTACAGATAGAAAAATAAAGGTCTACGACGGTACAAGATTCAGAGCAGTGGGCGGTGCTACTTCAAGCGCAACTGCCCCAATAGGATTAAGTGCTGGAGAATTTTGGTTTGATAGTCTAGCACAGCAATTATATTGCTGGTCAGGTAGTGAGTTTGTTTTAGTCGGACCAGAAAGTCCAGGCACCTTAGGAGAAACATCATTGACTTCGATTACTGTTAAAGATACAGGAAACGAAAGTCATACAATAGCAAAGATTAAGTCAGGCGGTACTGATGTAGCAATATTCAGTAAAGATACTTTTAATTTAAGCGATTCTGATAAAACACTTCTTCCTAATTTTGGAAGAATTAAAAAAGGTATAACATTAGTAGGCACAGATAATGATGACGGCGTGACTACCACAGCTTCTGGTGCAGTTATTTGGGGAACAGCAACGGCGGCTCAACGATTAGTCGATGTAGAAGATAGTTCTATCTTTTATCAGATATCTGATTTTGTATTAAAGGATTCTCCAACGTTTACAACGTCTGTAACTTTTAACAATGGATTTGTTTTAGGATCTGTACCTAGAGCAGCAGCAGAAATTGTTAAC
>JACCDW010873206.1_pt1 | contig 15548 bp, 46 predicted proteins | sample 7449781 | NCBI WGS metagenome assembly JACCDW01 (sample SAMN15323449, study PRJNA562643) | freshwater metagenome | isolation source: river surface water | place: USA:Blue River Watershed | collected 2017-08-18
GCACAACCGACGCTCATAAGGTTGGTTTCGTAGGAGCGTTACCTACTGCTGGTATCAGTTTCGGGACGATGGCGGAGTGGGCCAACGCACAGGTCTGCAAAACCTGAAAGCCGTGGGTTCGAATCCCACTCGTCCCTCCAATGCGGGTGTAGCTCAGTGGTAGAGCATCTCGTTGCCAACGAGACGGTCGGCGGTTCGAATCCGCTCTCCCGCTCCAGATTAAAGGAAATATATTATGAGTGACATTATTGCAGTTGATAAGTATCGCCTCTTCATTGAGCGCATCGAAAATATCGAAGCAGATATTGATGCTAGAAAGGCAGACCGCAAGGCAGTCTATTCTGAGTTGAAGGGTGAAGGTTACGATGCTAAGGCAACTCGCCAGATCGTTCGTCTCCGTAAGAAGGAAGCGCATGTTCGGCAAGAAGAAGATATGATTCTAGAAACTTATCGCAACGCTATTGGTCTATAATTATGGCCCCGTCGTCTACTGGCTAGGACACCGCCCTTTCAAGGCGGAGAAGGGAGATCGATACTCCTCGGGGCTACCAATTATAAGTATAAGAGTAACAATGAAAAAGGTTGACCGATGCCAGTATATGATTTGATGAATACCGAGACAGGCGAAGAGTGGGAAGAAAAAATGTCTTACGAGGACATGAAGGAACTCACTGCCGATGGTAAAATCAAGATAATGTATAAAAAGATTAACTTCCTTCATGCTCCTGGATCAGATGGTGGTGGAAAGGTTCCTGATCACTTCAAGGAAGTTATGTCGAAGATCGCAGATGCGAACCCAAATAGTCCACTTGCTGACCAGTATGGTTCTAAGTCTCATAAGCAAGTTAAGACTCGAGAGGCAATAGACAAGATCCGGAAGAAGGCAGGGGGATCCCTGATAGGTTAACAATGCGTCTGTTGATATTGTCCGATCTGGTAAGTCGTAATACCAGAATCGGTAAGATGAATAATAATTCTAGATTGGCAGGTCCGCTATGGATCTGCCAATTGTCTAGGAAGCACGGTGTAGTCGCCGATACCATCGACTACTTCAGGAGTTGGGATAGATCCCTGCTCGTAAAGACTATCATAAAGTTCTTTCAGAACGACACGCAAATCTATCTCGCTACGAGTGGCAGCGTCGACGATAGCAACACAATATACTTCAAAGAAATTTGCAACGAAGTCCGAGAATCTCTCCCGCACCTGAAGGTTATTCTGGGAGGATATCGAGTCATAACAGGTGACAATGACTGGGTTGATGCCAGTTTCATTGGTCGCTGCTCGAATCTATTCGAGGGTTATCTCGCAGGGCAAGACATCTCGAAGTATAAGATTGCAGACAATCCTGCAACATACAAAAACCCACACAATGTAATCATGGAAACTCCAGTTGCGCCTGTCGTCTCTGGTCTAGAGTTTGCATCTGAGAACGAGATGCTAACCATCGAACTGGGTCTTGGATGCAAGTTTAACTGTGCATTCTGCGGATTCGACTATCGTAACAACAAGCGTCCAATTCTCAACACAATCGAAAATGTGGTGAAATCTTGTCAATCTGCGTATGACATGTATGGGATTACCGACTTCTATCTCGCAGACGACACTATCAACGAGGTGGACGATAAACTCGAACTGTTGATTGAGGCAAACAAGAAACTTTCATTCAAACCGAACTTCATGGCATTTGCTCGCCTTGATATCATCGGCGCAAAACCGCATCAGATCGAACTGTTACGTCAGTCTAACATCAATACCATGTTCTTTGGTATCGAGAGTTTGAACCCGACCGTAACGAAGTCGATTCGAAAGGGTGGTAATCCAGAGAAGAACTACGACACTCTGCGCTTACTCAAGCAGGAATACCCAGAGGCATTCACATATGGTAACTTCATCTCTGGATTGTCTGGAGACTCGAGAGAGAATATCGTAGACAGTGCCAAGCGCATTGTCGACGAGCAGTTACTGACCAGTGCTGGCATCAATCCACTCCGCATCTACTCCAGAATCGATAACCCTGACAGTCAGAGCGAGATCGACAAAGATCCTGCGAAATATGGTTATGAGATTCTTGACGGTGGGCAATTTGCAGGACAATACGGATACGATGCAGACCATTGGAGAAACGACTGGTGCGACGATGCGATCGCTGCAGAGATCTCCTCTGAAGTAGACTTTATGTTTGCCTCGGGACTGCAGAGCGTATACACAGCACACGAATTCGCATCGATAAAGGCGATGCTTCCAGGGCATAGTGTCCAACAATATAACAACCTTCTCCCTACAGCGAACCAGATGCAGCAAAATCTTGTTGCAAGATATATCAAAGAAAAAGCAATAAACATCATTTAGGGGCTTTACTTTTCCACAAAAATATCGTAGAATGGTAATACTAAGAGAAGGAAAGAATGATGATTAAAGTTTACCAAATCCAACTGACCGACGCCGAAATCGCTGCCGTAAACGACGGTGAAACTAGCGATCGCATTAAGGCATATTTCGATCGTTCTTTCGAACGCACCTTCAAGGCAGAGAACTTCCAGTATTACGACCATGTCGCTAACGTTGTGACTGATGATATGGAAGATGCCTTTCGTCTTATGAACCTCTGGGATGATGAGTCTAAGGTCGAGCGTCTCGGTCCTTGCTCCTCGATGTCGGTTGGCGACATCCTCGAAGTCGACGGTGCTCTATTCCGTTGCTCCTCATTTGGTTTTACCGCAATTTAGGGGCTTGACTTCTACCAAAAAATATGGTAGAATGGAATATAAATTGAAAAGGATTTGTTATGAATTACGGTTTGATGATTGTTGGAATTTTGACGATGTGTGTCCCTGAAGATGCAAGTTTCTTGCGCTTTGCCCTTCAGGGTATTGCTGGTCTGATCATCTTCGGTCTTGGCATTGCTCTTTCGCTGGAGGAAAAACATGCTTGAGATTTTGAAGTGGATCGGCACTGCCTGTGTCATCATCGCTGCTACGTGTCGTGCGTTTGAGTTCCACACAGCAGACCTAATCCTTTCCATCATCGGTGCTGCTCTCTGGGGATACGCTGCCTACAAGATGCAAGATAAACCTCTGATGGTGGTCAATGGTTTCATTACTGCTATCCTTGTTTACGGAGTTGTGAAATGAGTTATTGGCTTTTAGTATTCCTGTTCACGCCAGAAGGCGAGTTCCTTGCCAAGGACGTCTACGAAACTGCGGGTAAAGAGCAATGCGTTGCTTTTGCTGGTGATGTAGCAAAGACTTTGGTCAATAGCAAACTTCAAGCACAGTTTCATTGCGTAAGCGATGACCATTATATGGGTCGTGAACAGGATGAGGGCGTAGACTATGACTAAATCGGATTTCTGGACTATTATGGTTCTACAGTGGGCATTGTTTACTGCCATTCTGTTTATTGGTTGGATTATCATGTCTACAAATAATCTTGAAACAGAACTAGAATACATGAAGAATTACAATAGTGTTATTACCACGGAAAATCTACAAGATATTATGTGCAATGGGAATCCAGTATAATGACTAAATGGACTGAGCGATTTCTAGATCTTGCCGAACACATCGGCACGTGGTCATATGACCCTCGCACCAAGTTGGGCGCAGTCATTGCAGATGACCGTAATCGCATCATCTCCATTGGTTACAACGGATTCCCTCGTGGAGTCTTGGATACGGAAGAACGATATGAAGACCGTCCTACGAAGCATCTATTTGTGGCTCACGCAGAACGTAATGCGCTGGATAACTCCCCTATGAGTGTTGAGGGATGTACGCTGTATGTCCCTCTGCTCCCATGCAACGAGTGTGCCAAGAGTATCATTCAGCGTGGTATTACCAAGGTGGTAAGTTACTATCCTGATCGCGAGGACACTTTCAATTGGGAAATTACCAAACTGATGTTTCGCGAGTCTGGCGTCGAGTTGTGTCTGGTGGAAAAATCATGAATATTATTCATCTGAAAAATGCCATTTTGATAAAAAAGTATTTCTCAGACGAGGAATTGTTTGCATTTGTCGAAAATCAAAAGACAAAGCAACTACAAAAAAGTGGTGTTCGTAGTAGAAAAAGCAATGGTGTCGATGAGAGAGTTCGTCGTTCTATGCAGGTCAACGTCAACAAAGACAACCCATTCATCAACAAACTACGAAATTGCGTTAACACAGTAAATGATACTTTTCTGAAGGTCAATCTCTCTGAGATTTGCCATGAAAATCATTTTGTAGAATACTGGGAATCAGGCAAGTTCGAGATGCACCAAGACATTCTCTGGCCGAACACAGTATTCAACCACGACGAAAATTCTATTCGGAAACTTACAACAATCGTCTTGCTCAACGAAGATTTTACTGAGGGTAAGTTGGCACTATGGGATGCAGGGGAGCGTTATAGTTTCCCGTTCTCGCCAGGAGATGTCATTACCTTCCCCTCCTACGTGCAACACAAGGTTGATCCTGTAGAGTCTGGCACTCGATACAGTCTAGTATCTTGGTCATATGGGCAATTTTAATGAATAAATCTATTGACAAATGTCGTGAAATAGCGTATAATGCTAATAATAAACGGTTCGAGGTGTAAATATTATGGATATTCAATTGACAATGGAACGAATTCAGAATGCTCGGCGAGCGATGGTTCGTGCTCAGAATCCGCAGTTTCGTGAACTGTGGGATAACATCGCAAACAAGTTGTTTGCTGACCTTGAACAACACGGGCAACCATGGTTGCGAACTTATGATGGGAAGTTAAATTGATCGTTCAGAATGCAGTAACATGCCTTGCTTGTGGTGACTTCATTGTCTCCAAGCATCGCCATGATTTTGTGACATGCACATGTGGTGCTGTTTCGGTAGATGGTGGGCAATCCTACCTTCGTCGTGTTGGTGATTTTGGTAATGCGATCGATCTCTCTTGGAGTCTGCCCGATAACATTTACAACGACTGTGCAGAGGCAGTACAGAATGCTATGGATAGTGGTCGCAATAAGTTTGGTATCGCTAATGCTGTGATGCGCACTCTGCGCGAGTATGAACGTATCGTCGCAGAAGGTGAGCAGCGTGTGATGGCGAAGAACATGGGACTTGATGAGATCATGGTCGAAGAGGCCGATGGAACATATAACCGCTATAAGAAGGTGATTGATGATGAGTAAGATTACAGTAGAACTTGATTGGGAAACCGTTGATAATGTTGTTGTTGGACAACTACGTGACACGTGGGAAAGACTAAAGACAGATCTCGGCGCAGGCAGCAATGTGTTTGTTTGGGGCGACCAAGAAGCAGATGATGCTGCGATTCAGAAGCACATCGATGCCCTCGAACTTATTCTCAAGTGGTATTCCACCCCAGACCAACTGGTAAACATGGGACTGAAAGATGACACCTGATAATTATCTGTTCCTGTTCCTCCTTGCAATTATCGGACTGACTGTCTGGGGCATTGCAACGAACAAGAATACCCCAGAAGAGCGTGATGAAATGTTGAATAGTGAGGAGATGTTCCCGTGAAGGATTTGAAAGAAAAGGCAATTGAAACGATTCCATATGTTGCAGTGTTCGGAGTAGCAGCACTCGCAGTTTATGGAATCACAAAGATCGTGAAGGCAGTCAACGAGATGGATTATCCTCTTGACTTTGGTAATGATGAACGTCTTAATGAATTTTTGGGTAAGTAAGGAAGCGTAACTGTGACATATTATATTCGTAATGGCAATACCTATCGTGTGACTGATGAGAAGTCGGTAGACATCTCTGAAAAACTCCCCGCAGAAAACTATACGGTTAAGGCAGACCAGTTTGGTAATCTGTTTCTGGAGATGATCGACAAGTTCGCACCAGTCAAGAAGTATTACGGTGACACTACTCGTAATGCAGATCGCATCATGCGCACCTTCATGGATCGCAGCAACTCCACTGGTGTGCTGCTGACTGGTGAAAAGGGATCGGGTAAGACTCTGCTTGCCAAGCACCTGTCCATTATGGGTTACGATATGGGCATCCCGACCATCGTGATCAACTCTGCGTGGACTGGTGATTCGTTCAACAAGTTGATCCAGGATATCGAGCAACCTCTGATTGTTATGTTCGACGAGTTCGAAAAGGTTTATAATCGCGAAGAACAGGAAAAGATGCTGACACTGCTGGATGGTGTATACCCCAGCAAGACTCTGTTCATCCTTACTTGCAACGACAAGTGGCGTGTTGATTCTCACATGCGCAATCGTCCTGGTCGTATTTTCTATGCGATCGACTTCAAGGGACTGTCGCAGGAATTCATTATCGAATACTGCGAAGATACTCTGAATGATAAGTCGCACATCGACGATGTATGTAAGATCGCCACGCTGTTTGGTGAGTTTAACTTTGACATGCTCAAGGCGATGGTTGAAGACATGAATCGTTACAACGAAACTCCTGTTGAGACGATGCGTCTGCTCAATGCGAAACCTGAGTATGACAACAACGAACCTGACTACGATGTTGCCCGACTGGTCATTGGTGGACAAGTTGTTCCTGACGAGATGATTCACACCAAGATTATCGACTTTAATCCTCTTACTTCCCGCGATCGATTCTACATTTCGTATGGTGATGGTGTTGAAGATGAGGATGAACTCGATGAACTGGAAGATGCGATGCTATCTCGTAATGCCCCTCGTATTCGTCGTAGCGATGATGGGAATGAGTATGCATGGTTCAACCCTGCTGACCTGAAGCATGTCAATGCCAAGGAAGGTTCGTTCGTGTTCGTTAACGAGGATGGTGCACAGGTGCAACTGACTCGTAAGGTTGTAAAGGCACCAGTTTATTGGGGAGCACTATAATGGTTAAAGAAGCAAAGGGTGGTGTGTTCGCACCATCTGATTATCCTGTGATCAAGCGTGCACTGCATTCCTATCTACTCGATCTTATGCGAGTAGAGGGATACAGTGATCGAGATCCGCATCCTGATGTGGCAGTAATTTCTAATCTTATGCATCGATTGGGACGAGTCGATGCCTAAGTATCTTGTTGAAACTGTCAGCATCTTTCGTATGCGTTATGTTGTTGAAGCATGGAATGCATCGGATGCCAAGGATGAGGTCACAATGAACAACGATGGACAACTGCATGAGTTTTCTCAGTTGCATATTGACGAGATGATCACATCCACTCGTGAGATTGACCGTGCTGAATATCTGCGTATGTTCGATGAAGATAATGATTACCTACAGGACTGGGACGAAGAGCAGAAACTCAACTGGGTGAATGTTATTGACTACGATAAATAGGTTTATGATTGAACCTGTTTATGATCCTCGCCGTAGATTGACATTCGCTGAGAGACAGCAGAAACGTATGACACTCATGCAAGATGTGGATGCGTATGTCAAAGAGGCGATCCTCTACTGCGACGACGAAGAAGAAATAATCGCACTGGGTTCTGTATTACAAATTCTCTCCAAAGATATCCTAACGTCTTGTATGGATAAGAAAGACTGGAAGTCTGCTATTGGGACATTCATTGATGATGTCGAGAAAGAGAAAGACTTTGGTAGCATCAGAAAACAATATAGAGATTTTTTATAATGGCATTTAGAATTCCAGAAGAAGCATTCGATCCCGCAAACGACTATCCCAACTGGAATCACCAATGGGGTGGTGGTCTGTATAAAGGGGTCTTTTCCCAGCAAAATAAGAACTTTTATCCTGCATTCGAAAAACTGTTCTCTCTCAACAAAATTGAGAGAATTTTGGAGATAGGTACAGCAACGGGTGGATTTATCCGTGCTATACGCGATTTAACGGATTCTCAAATAATCACGTACGATATCTTAGAAACCAAGCATAAATCGACTCTGGAAGAAAATAATATTACAGTAAACGTGAAAAACGTTTTCGAAGATTTCGACTTTGTAGAAGATTATATCTCGCAAAAAGGACAGGTTCTTGTGCTTTGTGACGGGGGAAACAAAATTAAGGAATTCGAGGTTTTCTCTCGTATTCTGAAGTCTGGCGACATTATCATGGCGCATGACTATTCCTACGATGATGTTCTTTACCAAGCATACATCAAAAACCATGTTTGGCGTTGGTGTGAGATCCAATATAAAGACATCGCACTACCAGTCGCAGAGAACAATCTAGAACCATACATGACTGACGAATTTCAAGAAGCAGTCTGGACTTGTTGGAAAAAGGCTTGACTTTTTTCTCGTTCTAGAGTAGAATGAGAATATGAGCGATAGAAGAAATCCAAAAGTCCGCCGATCTAAGTGGGACAAAGTCCTCAAGATTCCTGGTTATAACTACAAGAAATCATTTTATACTGGTTTCGTCTGGACCTATACGAACTGTATGGGCAAGGACTACCACAGCGAACTGACCGACCGTGGTTGGAAGTGCGACTGTCCTGGATTCTCATTCCATGGCAGATGCAAGCATGTGCAAAAATTCCACCGACTGTTGACAGGAAACAACGATGACCGAAAGTATGCGATCATATGACGAGAGACTCCGTGCTAATACTTAACTTTCTACTACAAAACGTAATTCGCGGATTCTTTCTTGCATTGACTCTTGCTGCTTGTTTGTTCTTTGTTAACGGAGAGCATATCGGTGAACCATTGTTTTTTGCTTGGATGTTCGTCGGATTCATCGCTTCTCTGCTGCTCAAATTTCTTGAGGCAGTAGAAATCTATTACAAATTAAAGGATCTTGAAAATGGAAATTAATACACACATTCATCACAGTGACATGACATCTGACATGGCGACCGAGGCAGGTGAGATGACTCTACAGTCTAACATCTATGTCGATGCTCGTGGTGCTACACCAAATGAAAAGGCAGCAATCCAGGATATTCTGGATCGCCACTACAAGGAAATCCGTTCCGAGATCTACGCAATCGGACGCTAATCTATCTGGAGTTTCACCGTGAATACCGATGTTTTTAATGATGATGAACGCACCAACATTCTGTTGGTCAGAGATATGGTAAAGAGCAAGTTTCGTCAACTCTTGTCCGATCTCCCTGTCGATGCTTATCCTTATTTCAAGGATTCTATTCTGACTGGTGGGTGTTTTGCATCGCTATTCAACGGTGAAATTACAAACGACTGGGACGTGTATCTCAAGGATGTTGACACTGCAGATCGGTTCGAATCGTTTGTCATGAGCGACACTCCGACTCTGAATGAAGTAAAAGATGTAACTCCTGGATACATGGCAGAAGTAAAGGTGCGTGGCAAGTTGGTTACTGCCAATGCAATAACGTTCAAGAATCGTCTGCAGGTTATCACTCGCACATGCAAGGCACATCGCGAGACGTTCGATTTCATCCATTGTATGCCATACTTTGACATGGCAACGCAGCAGTTGTTCATCTCTCGCGCACAGTATGATGCCATCAAGCGCAAGCATCTAATTCAAAATCCGAATTTCAAGGACCAACCTGCACTTCATCGACTAGATAAATTTTTAGAGCGTGGATGGAAGATTGCGGCTTGACTTTTATCTCGTTTCGAGGTAGAATGGTAATATGATGAGAAAGGAAATGAATATGTCGCCTGTGTTTGAAACCACCTCCACCAACTTCGGTGGCACCTTCTATCAGGGTGTGAACCAGACTGATGCGCTGCTTGCTGCCAAGCAGGTTGGGTTTGAAACCACTGTCACGAAGGACGGGCAGTTGTTCGCCACTTATTCGCCGATCTCTGGTCTCAAGTTTTACAACTAAGGAATTTTGTTATGTCTGATAATGCTACCATGATTTTGCAGGAACAAGTCTCTGACGAACTTCTGAAAATGCCTCTTAGCAAGTTTTTCGAACTGCTCGATGAATATGAATTCAGCGGCGACTATGATCGCATGTGCGTTATACTGGGTGAAGTTGTTGATGTTATCGTTGAAGAACGTTCGGAGTAAAGGAATTATATTATGGCGAATCATGTTACCACTCGAGTCACGATTGATTGTAATGAGGCAGCACAGGTTGTTGTAGAACAGTGGCGCGAAGCAATCGAAGGTATGGACAACGATGACTACAAGATGGTCTGGAAGTTGTTTGGTATTACTGCCGAAGAAGCAACTTACCAGTGGTCGCTCGAAAACATCGGTAGCAAGTGGTGCTACTCCGATGACATCTACGATAACAACTTCACGTTGGTCTCTGCATGGGACTGGCCCGATAAGTTTGTAGCATGGATGGCAGAGAAGGTAATTGCTCTCGATGAAGAGGCATCAATTACTGTTACCTATGAAGACGAAGGTGCAAACTTTGTCGGGTATCATGTGTTCACCAAACTCGGCGATCGTGGCGATTCTACTGATTTTGACACACTTGTTGAGATGGTCAAAACAGCAGTTCCTGAGATCGTTGAACTCGAAGAAGGTACTGATGAATATTTTGATATGCTCTATGACAACATCTGGGATGCTGTTTATGCATGGCAAGACGAAGGTCTCGCAGCGTAATTGATAACTAAGGAGAAGTAAATTGACTAGCGTATTCGATATCATTCCCCGTCCTACTGCTATTGCTATGATTTGTGGAGACACAGACATTTTCGATAGTGGTTACTATACTAAGTTGTTCGACTACTACGTGCATGAGATGCCATATGGCGTTGCCAAGGCACGCACTGGCGATCCCGACCAGTGGATCCTCGATCGTCTTGAGGAAGATCTGGGAGTATTCGCGTAATGGGACGCTACGAACTTCGTCGCTGGACTGATGACAGCAAAACCGAATATGTCGTCCGACAGACATCGGACGACCGCATTGCAATCAACAAACAGTATAATCGTGCATTCTTTGCGTCGACTGCACCGCAGTTACTCTACATTGTAGATACGGAGGAAGAAAATGCGATGCAAGATTAATAACGATCAATGGGAAGATGCAGGCAAGGTATATTTCGTGCACTCATTCAATAATCGACCAAACTCTACCGCAGTGGAACTTGTTCTAGAGGATGATGGTGGTAACATCCACAAGCGAGTCGTGGCATCACATCAGATTGAATGGGTTGAAGAATAATGGCAATTATTGACAATAACAATAGCAATTTCAGACCATTGGACTGGGACAATCTTCGTATTCCATACGATCCAAGCAACACCATCACAGGTATCAACACTGCTGGCACAATCTCGTATAATCTTCCAGGTGCACTGATTAACTATGCCATGGATTATGACATGGACACTCTGATTGGTTCTGGTATGAAGCAAGATGAGATGGAGAGCATGTTCAAGAAGCAACTGGCAGAGGAACTGGCACGCAAGATGCTTGCTGATGGTCATATCGTGTTCACCAAGCAGCGCGATGAAGCGAGTCGCAAGATGCGCTACCGTTCCTACACATGGGTGGGCAACAAGGATTTTATTGAACAGCAAAGAAAGAACAAGCGATGAAGAAGATTCGTGAAGAGAAAACCGAATACTGGCACGACGAAGAAAAAGGTGGGGTAATCGTGAAGACAGAAACCCGATTCCTAGTCCGTGTCGACGACGAGGGCGAGGAAGTATGGAAAACACAAAATACTACTATTCCGCTCATTTAAGGGCTTGACTTTTTCTCATTTTTATCGTAGAATGGTAATATGATGAGAAAGGAAGTTTGATTATGACGATTTTGAAGTTTGACCGCACCTCGCTGAACACCCTCCGCTCTGACCTGCAGGCAGTGCTTGATGCATATGCTGCCAACCACGGTCTTGAGTTTGACATTGGTGGCATTCGCTTCAGCGAAGCAGAAGCAACCATCAAGGTTGTGTCAAAGATCAAGGGTGCTGTGACTCGCACCGACCTGAACCTTCAGCGCATGATGCAGGCATATGGTCTGGTCGCAGAAAAGAACGGACGTAAGTTGGTTCGATACGATGTCCGTAAACCCAAGTATCCCTTCATCTATGAAGAAAACGGCAAGCAGTTTAAGACGACTGCCGACCGTGCTAAGTATCTTTTTGCAGCGTGAAGTATTACTCGTGCAACTAGTTAAACCATTTGGTCCTGAGATTGGAGTGTCGGATCTGCATCCCGATGTGAATGCAGATCTGCTCTCCATCTGCCTCGCGTTGGAGGAGGACCAGTCCAGACGGATGAACGACCTTCTGGTTGGGTTTATCGAGAAAGAATATGATATTACCGAGGAACTCTCGAACTCGCCTGTGATGATGTATATCGAACAGGCAGCGTTGAGTTTCATCAACAATGCAAAGAGCATCTATCCCGTGACATTCAGTCGCTACGATATCCGATGCACTGCTGCTTGGTGTAACATACAGCAGGTGGGAGAGTATAATCCCATCCACAATCATCCTAGCGATGACATCGTCTGCGTGCTGTTTCCGCTAGTCGATATTGTCACGGATGCCAAGTATAACAGGAATGTGAGAGACGAACTCCCTGGAAGTCTTATCTTTCACTCTCCCTCCAACGATCCACGATTTGGCACCTCAAGTTACACTGTGCTGCCAGAAACTGGGCAGGTCTACGTATTCTCTGGTGCACTCCAGCATTATACGAGTCCGATCTATGGCGAGGATGACACTCGCATCTCTGTTAGTTGTAATTTTAAAATTGTAAGGAAATAAGCATGAATGTATTGAAGTCTCTACTAGAAAATTTTCTATCAGCAACAGTTGGTGTGCTTGCCATTGCCGCAGTCAATCTGCTGGTCTGGGGTGAACATCTAAGGAGTGCAGCACTTGTGTGGTTGTTGATACTGTTTCTGGTGTTTCTGACTCTGGATGTAATCAAGTGGGGTACAAATAAGTTTTACGGGAGTAAGTGATATGTTCGGATTGTATGTTATTGTTGCCATTGTTCTTGGTTTGTGGTGTGCGTATCGCATGGGACAGGTGGATGACTACACTCGGCGAGAGGCTGGTCCGCTAGTGTCCTTTTGTGTTTTGTTCTGGCCGTTTGTGCTTATCTTTGCTATCATAGCAGGTCCATTCGTTGGTGTCTATTACCTCGGACATAGGAAGCGTGAAGCAGCCCGCAAGGCAGCAAAGGATAAGCAATGAGCAACACTGGCATGACTACGTGCCCTCCTGCCTATGTGCACAACCCACCAACTCCACCAGCATTCACCATGTTTCTACCTGAGAAGATGGAACTGCGCGTCGTAGAGTATACCAAGGGTGATAAGATTGTCAAGGTAGAACTGCAATATTGCATGCACAATTTTGACCAATTTGGTAACAGAACACACTCAACTCCATGGGAATCAGTCGAGCGTGTGAAGATTGATCTTGGACCATGAACAGCGAAGATGATTTTCTTGATCCATGGAGGGATTTGAAGAATTACACTTGGTCGCAGCACATGCAAAACAGAGGACTCCGTGGTCGCAAAGCAGATGTTGTCATTCTGGACGACTACACTGAGAATCTAGGTGATGCGCTGAATAACCACATGGCAGATGCATACAAGGAGTCTGCGCTTGATGAACTTTTTGGAGTAAAATAATGACTGAACAAGAATGGAAGAAACTGCCACTACCGACTGAATCGCCGCTGGTTCCGTATAAGCGATATCGTGGTAGCAAGGTAACATGGTCGAGTGGCAAGACTGCCTACTACTGGGTGGAGTATCACTTTTGATCGTAACATATCTACCTTGGTTGATGTCATGCCTGACTATCTGGATGACACTGCTGGCAGGTAACAATCATCCACGTGCATGGGCAGTAGGTCTGCTCAATCAGGTGTTCTGGGTGACATGGATTATTGCCAGTCAGACGTGGGGTCTAATCCCCATGAGCATTGCACTGGGCATTGTCTACGCTCGCAATCATTTCAAGTGGAATCCGCAGGAGAAAGACAGTGCTCGATCTGCGTGAACCACATGAGATTATTCGGCATCGTCGCCACCAGATGATTCTCCACTCGTATCTCTACTACGTCAAGGATTCTCCCGTAATCACTGACGACAAGTGGCAGCAGTGGGCAGATGAACTGACAGACCTACAGAACAAGTATCCAGACGCATGCAAACTCGGATTCTACGACGAGGCATTCGCTGACTGGAATGGATCTACGGGTATGCATCTACCATTTGATAAATGGGTGGAGAAGAGAGCGAAGGAGTTATATAATGTCTAAGACACAACAAACTCTCCAGCGATACAAGGAGGCACTCGAGCGTATCGAGAAATTCGGACACTCACATGGACATGGACACGGATACACCTGTGCCAACATTGCGGAGAAGGCACTGAGAGATGAGTAACACACCAATCAAATACTTTGGCGGATGGAGTTATCTGACATGACTGATGATGGTTACCCAACTGATGAAGAACTGCGGTTAATCTCTAACTGGTCTGTGAAGGATATTCCTGGATGGTTTGCATTTGTTCAATCTCTCTGGGCATTGACTGACTGGAAGATCGAAGATGCAGTAGATGATATATCCGAACGTCCTGTAACTCGCTACACAATAAGCACTGGTGGATGGTCTGGTAATGAGGAACTGATTGGTGCAATGCAACGTAACTGGTTGCTGTGGAGTCTTACATGGGTGCAGTCTCGCCGTGGTGGACAGTATATTTTTGAAGAATACCCATTGATTCCTGCGGTTAAAACAAATGAATAATTTTCTCATCGAAAATGACCTAGGATATACGAACTACACCAATGGTAAGTATGTCACTGAGGATAATGCTACACACATTGCAGTGTATGAGAATGGTGCATGGGTAATAAAGGAATATGAGAGAGCAGTATTGGATTTGAGTGATGAATGATGATTATCGTGATTCGTTGATAGAACGCATCCACACATGGACGTATGATGTTCTAAATGACGATGCTAGACTGTCTGCATGGAAGGCATATGGTAACCACCGTATTCCATCCGAGAAAGATGTAGCACTAGATGAACTGTTCGGCGGATCCAAATGATCCAAAAGCTTTTTCCTGGTGACATGAGATACAATCCCACTACACAAACGATGGAAATATATGATGGTAAGAGGTGGACTCTTCCTGCAAGAACATCATTCGATAAAGATACCGTCAAGAAAGATGTCCGTGTGTGGATCGATGAAACAATAAAGAAAAAAGCATTAGATGAACTGTTTGGAGTAAAGTAAATGATGTGGAATGTATTTGGTGTAGTATTATTGGTATTGAATGCATATATCGTATGGAATGATGTAAAGAATGACCGTATTACTAAGGGAACACTACTAAATGCATTCGCTGCTGGGTGTGTTCTGATTACTCTATTGCATGTGTTGTGATCGAATGTGGTGTAAACATTGGTGTAAACATTGGTGTAAACATTAGTGAAAATCACTAAGAGTTAGTGCAAAATACCGCTTAGACTGTTCTTGAATTAGGTTAGGGGAAATAGCGGGAAAATGAGGGTATGATAGCGGTAATTAATCCTTTTGTCATCCATCTCTGCCGCCACCCGCTGCCAAGTTTTTTTGTCTCGCCGCCATATTTCCCTTGACTTTCTGCGCTATATAGGGTAGAGTTAGTCTCTAACATGGAGGAAACTACTATGCGCGACTATGTAATTACGAAGGTCCGTCCTGGGACATACGAA
>JACCDW011310030.1_pt1 | contig 15545 bp, 6 predicted proteins | sample 7449781 | NCBI WGS metagenome assembly JACCDW01 (sample SAMN15323449, study PRJNA562643) | freshwater metagenome | isolation source: river surface water | place: USA:Blue River Watershed | collected 2017-08-18
ACTGAATCCGAATTAGTAGGGTTAAACTCGAAAATAGTTGATAAGTTCTTCTGGGGTTATGCAGAAGATGCGATGCTGCATTATCTAGATTTTTTAACCGGTAAAAGATCAGATGATCTAAATTGGATACCTTATAAAGATTCTGTAGCAATTAATGCTGAACAAGGTTTTAAAAATGACAGTTCTAACTTAACTGTAGAATGGGAACCAGAAGATATAATTAATACCAATAACTTACCTATAGAAATTAGTAGAGGTTGTATCTTCCGTTGTAGATTTTGTCAATACCCACTATTAGGTAAAAAGAAAAATGATTATATAAGAGATGAAAATAATCTAGCAGACGAATTTAGAAGAAATTATGAATTGTTTGGTATAACAAACTACAGTTTTTCCGATGATACCTTTAACGACAATATTGTAAAATTAGAGCATGTTGCTAATGCTATTGCTAAGAGTGGTGTCAAGATAACCTATTCATGTTTTCTAAGAGCAGACCTTCTTGCTAATTTTCCCGAAATGATACCTATATTAAGCGAGACTGGAATTGTTGCTGCACAATTTGGATTAGAAAGTTTTAACGAGACAGCTAAAAAAGTTGTAGGTAAAGGAATGAATACTGAAAAACAACTGTTAGCTATCAAAAATTTAAAAAATTATTCTCCAGTTTGGACATTTACGGGTATGATTATAGGACTACCGGGTGAATCTATTGAAGATATTAATAGAAGCCAACAATGGTTTGTAGATCAAAAGAATGAATATTTCAACGATTGGGGATGGTACCCTTTAGGTATTAAGAAAAATTCAATGACAAGAAAGAGTGAATTTGATATTAATTATGAAAAATGGGGGTACACTATATTAGATGATAGTAATCATTGTACCGATTGGAAAAATGAATTTATGACATCAGAGGAGTCACGTAAGCTTTCTCATAAATTAAATCTAGAAACTATTATGATTAAGAAGTCAAAAAGAGTATTCGGAACTGTCGGTCTTTGGCATGCTTCTGAACTTGTAGGATTAGGATTAAGCGTAGAAGACATTATAAACGATAATGTTGGCTCAGATGTTCTAATTCAGATACAAGAAAAAATAGAAAAAAATACCAGAGATTACAAATTAATGAAATTAAAAGGCACCGAAGAAGATAGTTATATATCTACCTTCTTCAGTAAAATTAAGAAGCTTTTTTAGGGCGGCCGCCTTTTTTCTTTACAGGTGTTACCTTTTCAACAGCGGTATCGGTAGCACTAACTGCTTCGACAGCAGCAACTTCAACCTTTACCTTTTTTGGAGCCTTAGCAACTTTTGCCTTAGAAGCTACTTCTTTAGGTGCTTCTACTTTAGGCGATGCTCTCTTTGAAACCTTTTTAGAAACCAATTTTTCTGCCTTTTTAACTTTTGACGGTAACGGTGGCGGAACTATGCGTTCTGCTTCTGGTTCGCTACCAAATAAACTCTTTAACCATCCAAACATATACATCTCCTTTGGTAGGATATTTATTAAGATAAATACTAATAAATACTAAAAACTGCTATTTGATTGGAGCCAAGATGGTTAAAAAGGTTATTAACGTAGGTGTTGAAGGAAATGATGCTTCAGGTGACCCAATAAGAGAAGCATTTATAAAGGCTAACGAAAACTTCAACGAATTATACTCTGCGTTTGGGCAAGGAGACGGTATTTCTATTACGGCTTTAGAAGAAGGGCCGGAAGAAACTTTCCCAAATTCTATCTTGATTATGAATGATGCTGGAGATCAGTATCTTTCTAAAACACTAGAAGGTCAGGGCGGTATAGAAATAATTAATTCAGATCCACAAAAGTTAATAATTTCATCTCTTACATCTTCAGTTAATGCAGACGATAGTCCATCATTAGGAAATCATTTAGACGCAAACACCTTTAATATACTTCGTTTGGGAGACCCTAACCCAATTACTGCGGCAGCATATGGTGCTTCGGAAGATAGTTTTGCAATTAATAAGGGCTATGCTGATAGTCATTATGTAAATCTAACCGGTGACACTATGACTGGTCCACTTAATGTTCCAGCAGGTGCAAGTGGAACAGAAGTTCCAAGAGCAAATGAAACTGTTTTAAGATCAGGTGGAACAACAAGTCAAATGACTGGTCCACTTATCTTACAAAGAAAAATTAGAGAAACAGACGATCCTTTAACCGCTGCTACTAAAGAATATGTAGATGTTTCTAGTTTTATTAGTCAAGTAAATTTATTTGTTAGTAACCAAGGTGATGACAATCAATTTGACGTACCAGATAGTAGAAAAGGACGATCAGAAGGATATGCATTTAGAACATTAAGTGCAGCATGTAGATATGCACAAAGATTAATAGAAGAGGCATCATATACTGTTAGTATTACTGTAAAAGATATAACTTACAGTAACGGAGATAGTGTATCACAGATACTAGATATCACTCCTGTCGACGATTATTATGTAATGACTATATTAAATGACGGAGCAACTACAGATCCTAGAGATGCAGATGATATTAGACCAGGTCAAATAATTAAAGGTAAGGTAAGTGGTGCTATTGCAAGAATAGAAGAAGTTATAGATGGTATTATAACTTATGAGATTTCTCCAGGTGTTACAGTATCTGCAGAAGAATATAGAGTTCAATATGTTACAAACCCAATAACACAACCATTTATTACAACTTTAGGAGGTGAGCCTCTCGAATACGGTAATCCTGCTAGAGATTTACAGATCACTATCTTTGTAGAAGCTGGTAATTATTATGAACATTATCCTATTCGTGTGCCAGTGAACGTATCTATTGTTGGTGACGAATTAAGAAGAACTATTATAAGACCACGTCCTGGTAGATCTGCAAGTTGGGCTATTGACACATATTTCCGCAGAGATCCTATTTTTGACGTAAACTTGCAAGTAACTGACAGATTATTTGGTTATCATTATCTTACAGATACAAGTAAATCATTATATCATCAAGATATTATTTCTACTACAGGTGTAGTAGGATCTATATCCGGAAGTTTTCCTGAATGGACTGGTACAATTACTAGTATGTCATCAACTTCTGGATTAAACGAAGGTGATTTATTTACAGCTACACAAGGAACAGGTAGACTAGGAACTAACGGCGTTTATACTGTAACAAGTATTCTTGGTCTGACAAGCATAGAATTTAAAGCATATTCTGGAACTACCCCAATAGCAGGAACTATTTCTAATATTAAAATTGGTAGAGAACTATCAAATGTTGGAAATTATAATAATGCGTCTTTTATTCTTCTAGAAAATAGAGAATTTATTCAAGAAGAAGTTATTTCATATGTTAATACTGCCTTAAGAGGTTTACAGTATAACGAAGAAAAATGCAGAAGAGATACAGGGTTAATAATAACTGCTCTAGCTTACGACATGGCATTCGGAAGTAACTTTGCTTCTATAGCTTCAGCTAGAGCATACTATAGAGGAACACAAGCTGCTGAAGTTTTAGGTGCGGATAAAATTGCTACCTTAGAATCATTAGACTATCTTCAAACTAGATTAGAAACTTTAGCACTCAGTCCAACATCAGATTCTAGAATAGCAAGTAACATATCCTTAATGAAGAGTATAATTAATACAGGATTAAGTGCAGTTCCTGTAATTAATTGGCCAATACCGTCAAATCGTAATTCTTATTCTACTTCTAGAACTATTCTTTTTAATAATAAAGCATTTTTACAAGCAGAAATTGTAGCTTACATTGATCAACAAATTGCAGCAAATACAAGTAATACTTCTAGTATTTGGTATAATTTAGAAATAGACGGCTCTGCGTGTGCTCGCGACGTTGGACTTATTATTGACGCAGTAGTTTATGATTTAACTTACGGCGGAAATAGCCAAACAGTTGATGCTGGTAGTGCTTACTTTTTTGGTTTAATTGATATCTTACGCCCAGAAGAAGTATTACCAACTCTATCTGCGTACGAAGTTTTAAAAAATAGAATTGAAGCTATTATTCTAAATGAGCCTTTTGTTAATTATCAAACTTCAATCAATAGAGTAGGTGGTACGGCAGGTACAGAAGAAGCTGCACAAGATGCCGTTAACCTAATGGAAATAATAATTTATATTATTGATACAGATGGTGATATACCTACTAAAATAAATCCGGGTATTTCTTCTGTAGAAACTTCAGTAGCCATTGATTTTACAACAATTATATCTGCTATTTCTACATTACAAGATGATGTTATAGATTATATAAACAATAATTTCTTTATATACGATGAAGAACTCTGCAAAAGAGACGTAGGTTTATTAGTAGATGCCTTAGGTTACGATTTAGTGTATGGTGGCTTTTATAGAAGTTTAGAAGCAGCTAATAGTTATTTCGAAAGTGCTAGTGCATTAATAGCAATTAATGAGCAATTAAATGAAACATCTGCTGCAATTAATTATTTAGGTATCATAGCACAAAGAATAGTTCAAAAACTTGCACCAGTTACACTTTATCAAAATGCATATCCTGCTAGTATTAGAGTATTGCAGTCAACCTCTATGGAAGAAACTGCTGAGGTAGGATCAACAAATGTAGTTAACGATCTAGTTGGATTTATGCTCGATATCATAACCAATACATCAACTATAAATCCACCAAAAGATAATAATGCTGAAGGCGTAGATGCTTTCCTTATGAACGATGCAACTATTATTCGTACTCTATCGTGTCAAGAACATGGCGGATTTATGGTTGTTCTAGATCCATTAGGACAAATTTTAACTAAATCCCCATACGTGCAAACTGCATCTTCATTCTGTAGAAGTATTAATGAAAGAATATTTGCTGGAGGTATGTTTGTTGATGCATTTGCCGGAAATCTTCAGGCTCAAATTACTAGTAGAGTAGACGAACGTACTATTAATGTAGACGGCTTAACTTATAGATTACCAAATTTACCTTGTGCATTTTACATTAATGGTGTGAGATTCCAAGTTGATCTTATTACTGATTGGGATCAGGAAGCAGGAACAGCTACAGTTCATATAAATCCTGCAACACCTGACGATGTAGAATATACCGAAGCTAACGAATTTTTAGATTCTACACGTTTATTCCTAGCAAGCACAAGTATTGAATTCTTATCAGCTGGTAATAATTCAATGCTTTGTAACGATTATACACAACTAAACGATCTCGGTTATGGACTTGTTGCTATAAATGGTGGATTGCTAGAAGCAGTTGGTGTATTCACATACTATAATCAAATTTCTTATTTTGCCGACACTGGTGGCCAAATTAGATCAGTTGGTGGATCGTCTGCACACGGTGCATATGGATTAGTAGCAGCTAATGCTTATCCATTAGAAGTACCTGATGAAGTATTCTTGCTAGAGGATATGATTATAGGTGCAAGTGTTTATTCTCCTTTCGATCTAAGAACTAATGAACCAGCTGATAGAATTTCAGGTGCAGGATCTGGTGCAACATTTGATATTGTAACTAATACTGCTGCTTATGTAGTAACATTAAACAATCCAGGTACTGGGTATACTAATGGAACTATTCTTAACATATCTGGAGGTACATTTGGGGGTATAACTGGTATTAATGATATTACAATTACTGTTACTGGTAATAGTGGCGGCTTAATTACTACTTTTACATACACAGGAACAATACCAGAAGGTGCTCCAGTTAATGATTATTACAATAGAGCAGACGATACATTCATTTATATAGACAATCTTACAAATGACATAAGAATGCCTAACGGAAGTGAGTTAGAAGTTGTAATTGGAACTTCTCCAAATAGAGAAATTATAAGATATGTAGTAAACAATGTTTCAGAAGTTCAAGATACTAATGATGCTCCCGAAGCAATAGTAGGTACACTTTATAGATTAAATCTAGCAAGTGGTGGTTTAGGAGGATCTGGAGGTATCAGAGAAGCTATTCTTAATAATGATAGAGTAACAATAAGAATGAACACTGGTTTATTCTTATACGACATTAAAAGAGAAACAGCAACAAGACCATCTACTGCTCTTGTTTTTGATGAATCACCACTGTATGTTAATAGAGTAATAGGTATATCAAATATATCTTCAGAGATTGGTGAATTTGTCTGGCCAATAGGAACAAACATAGCTACCATAACTGCTACAGCTCACGGGTTTACAACTGCATATCCTGCCAGTTATACAGCATTAGCTGGAACTAATATTTCAGGTACTGGTGCAAGTGCAACATTTAATATATCTGTTGCATTGTCCGGCTATACAGTTACTATAAATGCACCAGGTACAGGTTATGCAAATACCAATGTAATAAGAATCCTAGGTACATCTCTAGGAGGTGTTTCTCCAGCAAATGATATTAATATAACTGTTACAAGTGTAAACGGATTAGGAGGAATAACAGGAATAAGTTTCACTGGTGTAGTTACACCTTTAGAACTCTATATAGTATTCTTAGCAGGCGAAGGTCCTATACCACAAAGAGGATTTTATCCTATAACAGTTACTAATATTAATGAATTCTTTGTTACAACAACTTCAACATCAGAAGTAGGATCTATCGGTAGTATTACTTACGGCTCAGCTAATGGTGAGATTGAAACAACTGTTAAAGAACCTTTCCGATCTGTTCAAATAACAACATATTTTGATGCAAATGCTCAGCCTGTACAACCATTTACGGTAACTGTAGATAGATCATTTAATAATACATCTGGAAGTCCAAATCAGTTTAATTGTATTTCTACAAGTGTATTAACTGCTAATCAAGAAATTAGATTTACTGGCACTATAGGAGGAGTCGTTGCTAATCAATCCTATTATGTTAAAACTATTGTTTCTGATACTAGATTTACAATATCTGATACCTTAGTAGTTGGCGTGGCAGGTCCTGTTAGAACACTAACTACTCAAATAGGAACTATGTTTGGTACCGTAAATAAAGTTGGATCAACGTTCTATACATGGGGTGTTACTGGTAGTTACAAACTAGCTATCAATAATCTATCTATTCCAGATGCTGAAAGAATTCAATGGGGTATAGATAACGGATTCCCAATGATATTAGGATGGCGTGGTAGAATTCACGAGATTACGAATTATATCTCTAGAGAAGATAATGGAACTCAGTATGCTGTTCTAGAAATAGATAATTTAACAGGCGATGGTTTTTACGAGTCTGTTGGTGTACTAGAAGGTGGTTGGGATAATGTACCAGGACTAAAGGGTATGTTACAAGCAGATAGTCCAGGTAATATAACTGTAAACATTTCTACAGTTAGAGTTACCGGTCACGACTTGCTCGATATCGGTACTGGAAGTTATGCTCAAACAAACTTCCCGAATACAATCTTTGGTAGACCAGATAGATCACCTGATCAAGGTGCAGAAGTAGTTGAAAGAGGTAAAGGACGCTGCTTCTTTGTTACATCTGATCAAGATGGTAATTTTAGAGTAGGTGACTTCTTTATTGTTGACCAAGGAACAGGTACTGTTACTTTCTCAAGTTCAATTGCTATCTCTAACTTAGACGGTTTAGGTTTTAAACGAGGTGTTGCTGTTGCTGAATTCTCTGTAGATCAAACTATGTTTGATAATGCAACAGACACAGTTCCAACCGAACAAGCTGTGAGAGGGTATGTTGAAAAAAGATTAGGTTTATCTCACAACGGATCTCCAGTTTTAGAATCTGAACTGATTCCTCCTGGCGCCGGCTTCATGTGTTTAAATGGTGATCTTGCTATGAAAGCCGATATGGATATGGCAAATCACAAGATTCTAAGAGTAGATGATCCTGTAAGTCCCAGTGATGCAACTAATAAAGATTATGTTGATGCATTCTTAAGAAGACAAGGCGGCGCTAGTAGATCTGATATACAAGCAATTACAATGCGTGCCGACGTTACAAATGCTAGCGGAACCGTTGGATCTATAAGCGGATCAGGACCTTGGTCTGCAACAATAACAGGCCTATCAACAACTACTAATGTTGCTATAGGAAATACAATCGTTGCAACCAACGGAACAGGTAGTTTAGGTACAGGCGGGCTGTATACTGTTACATCAGTTGGAGCAACTTCTGTAGATTTCTCAGCCGTAGGTGGAACTACACCAACTGCTGGTACTATTACCAGCATAGAAATTTATGCTGGTACACTTGATATGAACGGTAACAAGATAACTAATCTTGCTACTCCTACAACTAACTTTGACGCAGCAACAAAGCTTTATGTTGACACACTAACTTCAGCTCAAAATGAATTAAGAGAACTTGGAGGAGTAAGTCTTCCAAATCCAATTACCGGTGTTACAAATAATTCATTGTTTGCTTTTAATGGTACAAACTTTACTTGGGGAGGTCAGGCAGGGGATGTATTATTCACATTAGGCACTGGCCCATCTGCAAATACACTAACATCAGCAATACAACCTGGTGTAATTATTAACTCCGATGTTAGTGCTAGTGCAGCTATCGATCAAAGTAAACTAAACATGACTATTGCTAGTACTAGTGCAAGCGCCCCAAGCGGTGGTGCAGCAACTATTCAAGCAGCAAGTGGGTTAGCTAGTTTCGATAGTGCAAACTTTGAAATATCAAACGGCTGGGTTGGAATCAAAGCCAACGGTGTTGCATTGTCTGAGATAGCTCAAATAGGAAGTGATACTGTAATAGGTAACAGTAGTGGTTCTTCGGCAACACCTTCTGCGGTATCATTTGCTACAGTTGTTCAAGAAGGCGGCGGATTATATCTACAACAATTTAGTAACAATGGTGCTGTAGTGAGAATAGGAGTTAATTCTTATACCACAGTGGCTTATACAGCATCTTATACTGGCTCTGGTGATAATAGCACATTAGTACAGCGAGATAGTTCCGGAGGATTCTCTGCTTCTACTATTAATGCTACAACTCAATTTAACGTCGCTGGATCAGTAGCCTTTAGAAGAAGTGCAGATGCTACACCTTACTTAGAAATTATAACGCCACAAGGTAATACATCTATTAGCACTAGAACAGTTAGCAGCGTTGTTAATACTACAATAGCAGGTGATCTAACTTTAAGTGCATCCGGTCGAAGCAGTACAGTTAACGGTAGCTGGTCAGTTACAGGAGCTTGGACACTAGCATCTGGTGCTACTTTAGAATCAACTTACGCAGCTGATATTGCAGAATACTATCAAGGTGATAAAACATATGAACCAGGTACTGTTGTAATGATTGGCGGTGAGTTTGATGTTACACTTGCTAATGGCGCAGGAACCACTAAAGTAGCAGGTGTAATAAGTACTGAAGCTGCTTATATAATGAATGGTAGTTGTCCCGGAGAGAAGAATCTAGTAGCATTACAAGGTCGTGTACCATGTAAAGTTATTGGTAAAGTCGAAAAGGGCGACTTAATGGTAGTTGGTATTGTACCAGGTGTTGCTATGGCATCTAACGATCCAAAACCAGGTAGCATTATTGGTAAAGCCCTACAGAACTACGATTCAGATCATGTAGGAACAATAGAGGTTATGGTTGGTAAACACTAACCATAACCCGATAAATACTGTAGAGGAATAAATTAATGGCTTTACAAACAATCAATGTTGGAAATTTTGCTAACGACGGAACCGGCGACGATCTTAGATCTGCTATGATTAAAATCAACGCCAACTTTGAAGAATTAGATCTTCTAGGAGGCCAGGCAAATACTATTTCTAATGTTGGCACAGGTACTGGATTATATAAAGAAAAGTTAGGTGTTGATTTAAGACTAAAAACTTTACTAGCAGGAAATGGTATTTCTATAAGTGCTAGTGCCAACGAAGTAACTATCACAAATACTAGAAATGCTATACTTAAAGTTAATGCCAATACCGGAAGTATTACTTCTACTTCTCCAAGCGGCGAGATAAACATAGTAGGTGGTACTGGAATAACAACTACAGTAAGTGGTAATACTCTAACTATTGTAGGCAGTGATTATAATCTAGACTCAGATACATCACCATCATTAGCAGGAAATCTAAATCTAAACGGATTTAGTATTATTGGGCCATCTAGTTCTATAGTAGTTAATACAGTTGTATCTAATTTTACTGGTAATTTAACTGGAAACGTAACAGGTAATGTTTTAGGAAATGTTATCGGTAATGTTAATGGTACACTTTATGGGCTTATAAATAATTATGATCCTGCTGTATTATTTGCAACCTTTGATTTTGGAGCTATTAGCAAACAAGCAGAATCTCCTATTCAATGGTTTCTATTAACTAGTAATATTGATATGGGCAGTTTTGCATCTCCCTCAGAAATAGGAATAGACGGGGGTACTTTTTAATAACTTCCTTACGATAAATATTGTATAGGAATCAAAATATGGCAATACCTCAGTGGACTTATCCTTCAAATAGTAATTTAGGAACATTTTCTGAAAGAACATCGTTATCTATACCTATTCTAGTATTTGATAACGAAGACAGAAGTACTGTTGAAACTCAGCAATTTGAGAATAATATAGATTCTAGTTTATTACCGAACTACAGTGATGATCAATTCTTTTGGATTAAAAGCACTGGATTAGCTAATACACCGTGGCTAGGTCAACCTGAAGGGTATAACAAATATACTCCAAGAGCTCAATCCTATGTTTTTAAAATTCCCAGAGATCAAAGAACTATTACAGGTGAGAATACCGCAGTAACAGAAAGAAGACGTACTAATACATCTACCAAAGGAATCTTTGGTGTAGCTATCGACGGTGTTCCATTTAAAAGTCCTAATTCAGGAATAATAGCATCTATCGGTGGACAAAATTATACAGAAAATGCTGCTTTATATCCTATAACATCTTATCAAGATGACAGTACAAATCCCACAGGATTCTTTGGCGACGGATCTGGAGTTATATTATCCGACAGAAAATTCTTCTATCATACTGATCCTAAATTACTTTATACAAAAGATCCAAATTCACACAGTCCTATATTAGGTTATGCATTTGACGGTAATCCTATCTACGGTCCTTATGGATACATCAATCCTACTAATCCTAGTAGCGGTGTAAAAATTATGAAATCTAGTTATAGAATTACAGAAGTACAAAGAGTAAATGGTACTATACCTGATGGAACCTATATAGAAGACTTTGTATACGAAGAAGGACTAGGAGACCTAGACGAGCATAATTGTAGATTCTGTAAGACTCCGGAATACCCAGGTGGAACTTTTGCATACTTTGTAACTGTTGATCCAGATGATATAACATTACCGAGATATCCATATATCGTCGGACCAACTTATTTTCAAGAACCTTTAACTCCAAATGGACATCTTTCTTTTCCTGGTGATATAAAAATAGAAGTTATATCCGGACAATTACCTCCAGGGTTGAGAATTCAAGATCATAAAATTATAGGAACAGCATACGAAGTTAATAAATTAAGAACTTTTAGATTTGTATTAAGAGCTATAAATGTTTCAGGACTATCTGATAGAACATATTCTATTACAATAGACGGTGCCGATGCTCCAGTTTGGCTAACCCCTGAGGGAGATTTAGCAATAGGAGATGTTGGAACTAGAACCGAAGAATTGCAAAGAACTTTAGCATTAGCTGGTAATTCTGGAGAAACTATTTTAAGACTTATTTCTGTTAATAAGGTTTTAAAAAATGCTGTATTGAGTTCTAGAAACTATCCAAATGCTTTTTCTCCTGATACAAAAATAACTTCTATTAATACTGTTAGTAAAACTATAGCACTTAATAAACCGTTGATAGGAAACATACCTGCTGGACAAAGAATAACCTTAACTAATAGATATGTTCATACTAATTTCTTTGTACTCGATAGTGAATATGTATACTACGAGTTAAGTGCTATAGATCAAGACTTACCGACAGGAGAAAAATTAACATATTATGTTCCTCCTAGAGGAGGAGAGTTGCCTCCGGGATTAACATTATCAGCTGACGGTATTATATCAGGATTTACTGACGCAATTTTAGCAAATGAACAAGGTGATATCAATGGCAATTATGATATGCATTTATATGATAAATTTGCTTATGATTATGGTGTAAGACCTTATAACGGATTTGATAGCTTCTTATTCGATAACACTATATTTGATTTTAGTGATTTAACTAGATCACCTAGAAAATTAAATCGTTATTATCAATTTATTGTCAGAGTCACTGATGGTCTTTATTATTCTGATAGAAGATTTAGAATATTTGTTGTAGGTGACGATTCGTTTAGAGCAGATACAACAGTTGTTGAAGTTGGTAACGGTATGTATACTGCCGACGTTACTCCAATACGTAAACCTTTCTGGTTAACTCCTTCTTACTTAGGTAGAAGAAGAGCCAATAATTATATAACAACTTACTTAGATGTTTACGATCCTTCAACTCTAAGAGGTAGTTTGGCATATATCTTAGATCCAGTAAATGATGACGGGACTATAAGTAGGCTTCCGCCAAATATGCAATTAGATCAACTCACTGGAGAGATATACGGAGATGTTCCTTATCAACCAGCAGTTACACAAACATATAAATTTACAGTTAGAGCACTTAGATACGATCCAGATAATCCTTCATACGGAACTGAGAGATTTACATCTACTACAGGGGGGATAGGATCTTATAATTTAAAATTAGATTCTGTTGTAAATTTAAGAAAAGATAGTCTTGTGACTGCACCAAACGGAACAAGATATATTACTCCAGGAACAATTATTACTGCTATAGATTTAGGCACAAAAACTATTACATTAAATGCCCCATTATTATCTAATGTTCCTGAAGGAACAAGATTTGTTTTTAGTTTTATAACTAGTTCTGCTAAAACATTTACAATAGATATAATTGGCGAAATCGATAGTACTATTAGATTTATTACAGACGGAGACTTAGGAGAGATTCCTGCTAACTTTATAAGTGAGTTATCTGTAGTAGCAGAAACTAATATTCCCAATGCTATATTAAATTATACTCTCATAGGAGGTAGTCTTCCTCCAGGATTATCACTTTTTAGTGACGGAACTATACAAGGTAAAGTAAACCAATTTGCTACAGAATCATCTCCGGGGTTAACTACATTTGATAATAACGAAACATTCTTTGATAATTTCGAGACTAATATTGATAGATCATTTACATTTATTGTATTAGCTCAAGATCAATTTAATTTTAGTGCAATAACTAAAATATTTACAGTAAGAGTAACAACTCCAAATGATCTACTTTATTCTAATGTTTATGTAAAACCTTTCTTACCTATTACTAAGAGATTAGAATTAACAGATTTCTTTACTAATCCTAATATATTTGAACTTGATAGAATATATAGACCTAGCGATTCTTCTTTTGGAGTTCAGACCGAATTAAAAATGTTAATGTATGCAGGTATTGAAACTAAAGATGCTGAAGAGTATGCTGCTGCCTTAGGAAGAAGTTCTACAAAAAGATATAGATTTGGAAAAGTTAAAAAGTCTATAGCAAAAACTCCAGGAACTAACGATATTATCTATGAAGCTGTTTACATAGAAGTGCTAGATAATATGGAAAATAGTAAAGGTAGTATTCCTAAAACAATAGATATTAGAAAAAATCATAATTATCCAATATTAGTAAATCAATCAAAGAGAGATTTATGGGATAGTGATATAACAGACGACAATATTGAACAATCAAATAAAGACGAATTAGGTCGTATTTGGTTACAAGATAAAGTAATGACTTCCGATTTCGGTGGTCAAAGAGTTAGTGATATTAACAAGAGTAATGTTTTTGGAAATAGCACTACAAATATTAGAAAAAACATTCAAATATTAGGTGAAACTGAAAGAAACTTTTTACCTTTATGGATGAGAACTCCTCAGTCATTTAGTGGCATAGAGCAAGGATTTACTAAGGGTGTACTCCTGTGTTATTGCAAGCCAGGCGAGGGAGACAGAATTATTAATAATATAAAAAATCTTGGTATAGATTTTAAAAAGATTGATTTTACCGTTGACAGAGTCATAATTGACTCGGTTAAGGGAGAAGTTGGCGATAAATATATCGCATTTGCAGCAAGAGAGATGATAAATGGCTAGTAACATAACTTATACAGCAATAGACGAAACATACCCAGTAGCTGGAAGAGATAACGATAGCCAGGGTTTTAGAGACAATTTTGCAGTTGTTAAGAATAACTTCGAAGCTGCTAAAAGCGAAATCGAAGATCTACAGCTGAATACCGCTAGATTAGATGATACAAATAATTTCAATAATAACACAATTACAAATGTAAATCTTACATCTTATACGGAAGAACTATTTATTGGTGGCGATGTTCAATCATCTCCAACATTAATCGAAGTAGGAAACGGTCCTTTCCAAGTTTTTACTATTAATCCAACAGGATCTTCTGCAACATCTTTTAATTTTAACTTAACAGGATTTGAAGACTTTGGAGAAAAATTCTGTAAAATTAGAGTTTTATTTTTTAAAGGTACTAGTAACCCTGCAGACATAACTTTAAACATTTCTGTTGTAAGTGCAACTGCTATTAAATTTGGTAGAAATTTTCCAGATGATATTATTTTAAGTACAAATCCAGCTGGCACAACATCAGGACAACCAGGATTTGGCATACCTTCAGGATCAATTCAGAAAACAGAACTAACTCATGTTACTAATCCTGTATTGGTAGAGTTTTGGACTTACGATAATGGTAATACAGTGTTCTGTGATTATATAGGACAATATGTATAATGCATCCTTTACAGCCTGATATAACGGGATTAAGTGATCAAGAACTTGAATCTAAAATAATAGATTTAACTCGTAAATATTATCAAGCTATAAGATTTTCTCCCGGTGCTGCAAGTCAAGTTTCTATGATGCTAGAAGGCTATAAATGGGAACAACAAAGACGAATTATCGAAAAACAGAGAAAACCAATCGATACCGACACTTCATTCGATGATCTAATAAAAGTTGACTAAATCCATATTCTATACTATATTAGTTTTATGACTGAAGATATCATTCCCCATTCTTGGCCCGTTAAAGCAGATTGTCTAGTGTATGTAGATAATATGTTTTTAATAAATCATTATAAGTTTGAAATAGGATTTGATACGTGTACATCTAATCCTTTTTTACATGATATTGCTTTCGAAAAGATTAGTTTGTTTTTCGAAACTATTTTCCCTAATTCCATAATTACAACAAAGGATGATTTTAATAAAATTGAAAATAAACTTTCAAATAATTACATAGAATTACCTGAGATGCTAAATGATCAAGCCGTAGGTTCGGCTCTCTTTTGCAAATTAGTCTCCATGGTAAATGAAGATTTACTAATACAATACTTAAAAATTTCTAGCAGTTTAGGTAAAGGTATTTTTTACACTATAAACGACGCTGGCCCAGAGATTCATACCCTTCTGCCTAAAAAAGAAGATTGGTGGGAAAATAAAGATATCAAGAACGAACCTTGGTGGATGAGACCCGATCCTGCAACTTATGATGAAATCTTAGAAGGTGATGAAATCT
>JACCDW010319001.1_pt1 | contig 15544 bp, 30 predicted proteins | sample 7449781 | NCBI WGS metagenome assembly JACCDW01 (sample SAMN15323449, study PRJNA562643) | freshwater metagenome | isolation source: river surface water | place: USA:Blue River Watershed | collected 2017-08-18
CTATAGCTTTCTGTCTATTCTTTAAGTTAACATCTATGTCGTAGGTAGCAATAGGACAACCTTTGTTTGCTGCTTCGACAATGTTTATGTAATTTTTCATAATGATAAATCAAACCATCCTAAATCTATTGCTACATCTAAATTATTACTGTCTGGAGCTGCTACAATGGTAAATGTGTCACTGACTCCGCCCAGTGTTCTGCCTAATTGATAATCTATGTCTGCGATGCCGCTAATTTCTGCTCTAGTACTGGCACTAAAATAACCAGATCCAATTATAGTGCCGTTAGTGGCGTCTGTTAATGATAGATTGTAATCCACAGTACCTTTAGGATGTGTGATCCATGTGTTACCTGTCAACGTAGCATTTCTAAGTATCTGAAAATGGCAATTTTTTGGGCTAGAGGAAGCTGTGGCTATCATACTTTGTAATGTTGCCAATCTTACTATAGCATCAAGTCGTGTGCTGTTTAATCTAATACTTACTAAGGGATAGTAGGTACCAGCTGTAACTAAATTTTTAGTTGTGACTCCCATACTGGCAGTATCCACTGTAGATTTAGGTTGATATCCGCCTTCACTGATAACTGTACTACAAATTTGTTTTAAAGTAGCTGGGCCTTCTCCGGCTGTGCGTTTAATTTCATATCTTAACGGCAGGCTAGCAGTGGCCATATAAGGTCCTGTCAACCCTAACGCAGCTATATTGGCGTGATGAAAAGTATGACAGAGTATAAATTTTCCATTTATTACAAATCCACAACGTACTGAACCTACTCCTAGCCATTCAATATCCATCCAAAAAATCTGTGTTAATGTAGGGTCCAAAGCATATCCTGAAGGATTATTAGCACCCCCTAGTCCAGTTAACCTATCACCATTCCACGCACTTTGCAAAGATTTTTCTGTAGAACTATCTACATAACCTGCTATGTCTTTACGAATTACTAGACTATATTGACTACCAATAGTTTGAAAATATACTCCGTTATTAGCACCAAAATATCCCACACGCTGTTCTATTTCAGACGTTGGATCTGGTGACATGGCAAAAGTAGTCATAACCAACAAACTCTTACCTGGTTGATATTGAAACACTTTTAATGTTTCTCTTATGACTTCACCGTTGGCTGCACTTACTGTTAGGTCAATGGTCTTTGTTGTACTATTATAATTTACACTACTTCCTGCACCCGTGGTCGTATGGTTCCAGTTTGCACTATCGTCGGCGTATCTAAAATTAGAATCAAATAATGTTATTGGCTCACTTGTTCTTAATCTACCAAACGCATCAAGATTAGTGCCGCCCAATGAAACATTAACGTCACCAGAGCTAATTTCGAATGTACCAGTAACTGGCAGCGGATGTCCTTCATTGACTACCTGTCCATCGTATTCTAAACCTACTGTACCATTAATACCCAGTGTGCTTTCGCCGCAGTTCTGTACACTGACACAAGAGTCTATGCTCACAGGCATAGGATTGTCTGAGCTCACATCTGAACCACCAACTTGAACATTGACATCGCCTGCTACAGCCAGTACAGAGTCAGCACAGTTGGCTACACTTAGACAACTGTTAGATATGTTTACCAGCACTCCGCTAAGTGCATTGCCTGGCATACGATCCCAAGCAGCGCCGTTCCATATCATATTAAAGTTTTCTACTGGTACACTGTAAGTTCCAGGACTTTGCCCATCGTTGTCATTAGTAACAAATCCAATGTTATTCACACCGTCTGATAATTTTACTATTAACTGTGTGCCCTCACAATTTTCTACACCTATACAATTGTTACGTAGATCAACTGGGAAAGGATTTTCAATAGTGACTTCAACACCTTCTACGGTGATAGCACCTGATACATTTAATACCCCATCTGTGCCACAGTTCTGAACTGAAATACATTCGTTAGTTAGATTTACAGGAAATGGATTTGTTAAACTTACAGTATCTTCACCAGAAAGAATTGAAATGTTACCTGCTACATTTAAAACAGTGCCTTCGCAATTTTCAACACCTATGCAATTATTACGTAGGTCTACAGGAAATGGATTTTCAATGGTAACTTCGACACCTTCTACTGTAATTGCACCTGATACATTCAATACTCCATCTGTTCCGCAATTTTGAACTGACAGACAAGTATTGGTAATATTGACAGGAAACGGATTCAAACCACCAACTGGTAACTCGTTTATCATTATGATACTGTTACTGTTGGTGTTTAATCTAGTGCCCTCACAGTTCTGCACTGAAAGACATTCATTGTTAAGATTAACTGTAACTACGTCATTAGTAAGTTTAACAAATATTTCGTTACCAGGAGCATTAGGATTACTATTTCCACTGATTACCCACGGACTAGTTCCTTGGTACACTGTGCCTTGAATAGACAGTGTATTACCTGAGTCTGTGAATACACTGACCTCTGGCATACTTTCTATGTGTACAGGAGGCATTGATGCAATGTGTATACTTGCTGGAAAATCGCCTTCAACTATGATGTTGCCTTGGAATGTTGTTATTACTCTTAGAGCAGGCTCACCTGTAATAAGGTAATCCATTGCAGTATGTAAATCGCTAAGATTAGGTTCCCAAGGATGCTGATAGTTTGTAGAATTAGGGTTCATTATGCCCATAGATTAGCTCCACGGACGACCTGGTTTTAATCCTCCAGGATTAGGATTATCCACTACTGTATTGCCTGAATATTTTGTAGGCAATTTATCTCTGTCGTATGTATTTCCTAGTCGATAGTAACCTACTGTAACACTACTATCATCACCAGGAGTACCTCTACGTTTTAATTGCGCTATTTCTAATTTTTGTATTTGTCTACGCTCTCTACTACCACTTTGTTCTGGAGTACAAACAATCAAGTCTCCATCTATAATACCAGCAGCAGCACAGGTAGTAGAACTATCTCCTAGTGCTATGCTATTAATGTTTGGATTACCATATACACTGATATTATAATAATCTGTAGGCAAGCCTTCATCGGCTGCGATAGCTATAATTAAATCATCTAAGGTAGCTGTAGCTAAATTAATAGTTACATCATCCCTTATCCCAGTTAGACCTTTGTAAGTTAATGTAGCCATTACCACTCCTTAAAAGGATTATGCTGATGTGCTGGATATATGCTTTGACTGTTTCCTCGAATATCAGCAGGATGTTTTGGTTTGTTTGGCCCGCCGCCAGCATCCACTGTCACAGCACTAACTGGAGCGTACTGCGGATTAGGAGCATTACTCAAAGGACTCATTTCACCAGGATCTCTTAATCCAGCGATCTGCTTCATTCTACGCATTTCGTCGTCGTAGAAATCTGCTGCTGTTTCTGGTTCTTGATCAGTATCTAATTGAACAGCAATTACAGGCTCCTGTTCGGGCTGTTCTGCTCGATCGATAACACTTAAAATGGCTTGAATTAGTTCTTGTGCTCGCATAATATATCCTAGATTAGATATTTAGCGCAGCTAATATAGTTAGTAATAACTATGTGTTTTAAGATATGACACGTATTCTTCTATGCCTTGTTGGACGTTTCTAAAACTGTTAACGTCTACTCCTGCTAGTGTAAGAGCACCAGTATCTGCTCTTGTCCATGTTTGATATTGTCCTTGAAGATCCAAGGGCATGTCAAAATATTTCTTTTTACCTTTGATATTATTCAATAGATAATTTGCCACAGTTTCAAAATTAGTAGCAGATCCTGTGCCTACATCATATATACCAGGCTTGTAATTATTCACAAAATGCCAAATAACACGAGCTACATCTTCAACGTATATGAAATCTCTATAGTATTCTAAGCTGTTTCTAAATAGTCTTATCTTTTTATCTTCTCGTAATTGATTATACCAATGAAAGACTGTACTAGCCATACGTCCTTTATGATATTCGTTTGGGCCATATACATTGAACAGCCTTAACACTACGGCATTATTTAAATGTTGTTCGCTTACTAGTTTACTAAATGCATATTGACTTTCAGGACCGTGTCCATTGCCATATACTCCAGCACTGCTAGTGAAAATCATAGGAATCTTTCTCATTTCACACCAACCAGCCCATTCTCTAGTCGAAACTACATTCCGTTGATAGTAGTCTTGCCAAGACTCATCCAGTGTACTAGAATTTGCTCCTATGTGTATTACACAATCAACAGGCACTCCACAGTCTTCGGCACTGTATAGTTGTGAATATTCTTTTCCTATAAGATTTCTAAATTGTTTAGGGTGAGGCAAATCATCGAAGATCAATACGTCTTTGATACCTTGTTTATTCAAGTAACCTAGTACTACACTGCCAATAAATCCGCCGGCTCCAGTTAACGCTATTTTCATTGTATGTCCTTTAGTGTAGGAGCATATACTCCTATATGTTGAATAGTGATACTACTAGCTTTAATTGCAAATGGAATGCTTTGTTCGATGCTGCCAGTTTCTAAATAAGCATAAGTCAGCGCAGCAAGAAATGTATCACCGGCGCCACAGACATCTGCTACTTCTATTTCAGGAGTAGGATATACTTTTCCTTTGTATTGTGCGCCGCGCGACCCTAATGTCACTATAAGTTCGTCGCATTCGCTTTTTAAATTTTTATATTCTTTTTCGTTTATCTTAACAAAGATTTCATTGAAACAGGACAACTCAGTCATTTTAGTATCCATAAACATAGGACCTTGAAATGCCTGTCTTATCTTTTGTACTACAGTATAGTCTACACTGCCTTTTGCATAGTCGCTGATAACCACAGCATCGTAATCATTAATAGTGCTGTAATCAGGATTAACTACTCTACTAGTTTGATCTTGATCAATACGTAATAATTGCTGTTTGCTTTTGATATCTATTATTCGAGTTTTTACACAGGTTTTACTTCCGTGTAAAAATTCTACATTACATCCTAACGCCTGTAAATTAACTTCTACATTAGCAGCCATACCTGGTTTAGTTTCTGCATATTTAAAATCGACTACAGGTACAGGTGCTTCTGGACTGATGCGTGAAACATCTCCATATTGATATTGATCTATACAGTTATCACCTATTAATAATATCTTGAATTGTTTTTGTGGTTGAGTATCCATCTACTAAATTATAAAAAACTATTTCTTTGCAGTACTCTGCGCCTACGATAGGCTTATTCTTATAGTCACTGCCTTTAACCATGACATCTGGTTCATACATTTTGATTATACTTGCTAAGTGTTCTTGGTCATTAAATATTAAAACTGAGTCTGTAAACGGTAGTATATCTAACATAAACTTGCGATCCTCGGCAGTGTTTATTGGTCGGGCAGGACCTTTTAATTTTTTTACAGATTCATCTGAATCAATTGCTACTAATAAATGATCACCTTGCTGTTTAGCATAAGCTAGTAATTCAATGTGTCCTCGATGCAGTATATCGAATACACCATTTACAAATATTCGTTTCATTTTAATGAATCTACAAAAGCTGCTAGATTATCAAATACCTGCGTTCTTCGTTTTAAATCTCTGTAGGTGAACTTGTCTAGTTCTTGTTCTGTTTCTGCACCGTAGCCTGTACGCACTAATATAGGTTTAGCACCTGCTCTAATTGCTGCCTTTAGATCTTTAATCTTATCACCTACATAATATCCTGTATTAAATTTGATATGTTTATTTTCTTTCTCGCATCGCTTAAACATACCAACATTAGGTTTAGCATATGGATCATCCTTACGACTACTGGCACTGTAATAGATAGCATCTATACTTTCACAACCAGCTTTACCAAATAGATCTAGCATGTGAAGATGTAAAGTATCTACATCATCTTGTGTGTATAATCCTTTTTCAATGCCGCCTTGATCTGTGATTACTACAATCTGATATCCTCTGTTCCTAGCTCTAGCAATAGCCTCAACACTACCTGGTATAAGCACAAAATCTTCTTTGCGCCAACAATAGGTGCCAAGGTCTTCGTTGATCACTCCATCGCGATCTAATCCAATCACGCATTTAACTTGTTCACTGGCGAGCCAGCTAATCTTAGGTCGATTCTGTGGTAGCACTTTGACTGTCTCCAGGAATAATTCGATAATTATCTTCCACACTATCTGCTGTACTAACTTCAAAAATGATACTATTAGGTTGCAGTGCTTCGAGCTGATGTGGCTGTAGTGGAGGATTATGCCACACATCACCTTCTTTTAGAAATTTTTCATGTAGAGTTGCAGTTTTGGTATCAATGTATCTGAGCATGAACTGACCCGAATTGACAAACCATGTTTCATCTTTTTCCTTATGAAAATGCATACTGAATTTAGATCTAGGCTTTTCGAATACCATTAGTTTACCACAATACTTGTCATTTGTGGCCCAAATAATTTCATATCCCCAGCCTTTTTTAACCATTCCTTCTAATCTTTGGGTCATAAGTTTTCCTTAAAGTTTTGTTATTATATCTAATATATTGACAGAAGTCAAATTTTTATATATAATTAGTATATGAAACATAAACCTAATGAAACAATTGAGCAATGGGCTGAAAGAGTAAGCACATTCGAATATGGTGAAGCTCTCAAACAGATAGCTGCTGGACAGGATGTTAATACTGTAATGGAAGCAATGAGTGAAAGAATTATGAAAAAATTAAAACACCCATTGCTTGAAGAAATTAAAAACTGGGGTAAATCAAACTATGATGCCACTCTATCTAAAAACAATTATAAAAAAAATTACTTAGATAAAACCAAGCCTAGTGCAGATCATATGAATGATGTAATTGATCTAAATCAAACTACTTGAGCTAATCCATAGACAGCATAAACTAACATAGTTTTGGTATGCATGTCATCTGCTTCAGCATCTAGTACATCAGTCCTTACTAGATCTTCTAATAACTCTTTATATTCATCGTTGGTAATATCACCTCTGGCATGTTGATCAGCTAATGACAATGCCATTTGCGCTCTTTGTGCTACCCAAGGTTTGTCGCTTTGTGCTAATTGATAGATATCGCTCATTTAAAATCTCCCTATAACGGCTTTGGCCACAGTGCCACTTTGAGTGTCCATAATTTTCTTTTTCATATTACAATAGGCTTCGCTGCCTTGTTTAGTCATACTACGATCATAAAAGTCATTTACTGTTTCATTCATTGGTTTAACCAGTCTTAGTACATCTCTAGTATCTTTTACTTGACTGTAAATGATTAGCCAGTCCATATGTTTTTTAATTACAGCAACTTGCGGAGCATGTGGTTGTTTACAATCTAAATCTAATACTGCTTGTCTAATATCTATTACAGCACGACTTTGATTATCATCCCAGAAACTGGGAATCTTGTCTTTAATTGTACTACAGCCTACAAGTGATAATAATATAAAGCTAACTGCTAATTTACGCATTAATGTTCTCCGTATGGAATTATAGGGCGATCATCGTCTTGATTGTTAGGATCCATTAGTTGCACCATGATTGTTTAGCTTCACCATAATATTCACGAGCGAACCCATTGGCAATTAACATTGCACGTAGACTTTGTCCGTCTAAAATGATATCTCCTAACACACGGCCGCCGAACTTATCCCAACCGTATAGAACTACAAATCGTTGTTTGCTGTTAGCTACTGCTTGTGTAGTAAATTTTGTGGCCATAGCACCGCGCTCTGCTTCGCTAGGACATTGTGCCCTGTGTCCTTTTTCAGGTGTATCTACACCATATACGCGAACTGCTAGTTGTGGTTTGATTGGTGCAGGAAGATAGGGAGCAGAGATTACAACTGTATCGCCGTCAGTAACTTTAAGAATCTGTGCTTCGTAGGTCACGCCTTGTGGTGCTTTTTGCGCAAAGGCAAACAATGGCAGTGCTGCCAATAATAATAGTAGTTTTTTCATAAACACTCCTTTCAGAGTATTTACTTAAACCACCCTATTTTCTCTCCGTTGTCTTTACGACGTTGCCATTCTTCTAATGAACTGGGAAAACGCCAAGCCCAAATGGCTACCAAAGCCATAGTGATCGCGGTATAAATTACACCTTTGACTGGCACAGTGAACCACATGAACAGTAAGCTACTGCTCATTACTGCTAACATAGCGTACTTTCCTTTTTGTGGAAATACACGTTTCTCTCCCCAATTAGTAAGGAAAGGTCCAAAACGTGGATGATTGTACAACCAACGATGCATACGTTCATTACTCTTAGCAAAGCAATATGCAGCACCTACTAAAAATATACTGAATGGTATGCCTGGTGTTACTAGTCCAATATAGGCCATTATCAAACATAACCATCCAAGTATAAAAAAGAAAAGTTTTTTCATTGTAAATATTCTAACCAAGCCGGATCTCTAACTTGGAAAGAGAGAGTTTTTCTCTTGTTTACAAGTTCATAATAACTAGGCTTGTATGGCTTGATACGAGGCTTAGTTTTAGTGCTATTACTTTTACGAGCATTACATGGACCACAGGCTGTAACACTGTTATCCCAAACACTTTTTCCACCTAAGCTAATTGGATGCACATGATCTAGTGTACAATCTTTCTTAGTCAAACCAATACCGCAGTATTGACAAGTATAAAGATCTCTCAAAAATACATTACCCTTGCTGAATCGTACCGCAGCTTTTGGTTTCATATAATCTTTAAGCATAATGATACTAGGCACTTGTGTTTCCCAACGAGCACTACGTACAATCCAATTCTCATGCCAAGCTAATACATGAGCCTTATCAAGGACCATATATCTAATCGACTCTTGCCAATCGCATACACTCAAAGGAATAATGCTAACTGGTGCGCCATCTGCATTTAACACTAAAGTATCTGACATTTTTTAGATTGGTTGTATGAAAACATTATTATACAACCATATAAGAATTTATGCAAGAATTTTTTGAACGAACTCTAATCCGGATTGTTCAATTGCACTGGTCCATTGTTCTGTTGAATCAAAACCAAATACACTTAGATAATTTGAACTAGTTATGAGCCAACTATTTCTATGATCATATCCACATTCGCCATTAATTTCATGATTTAATTGTTGTGGAGCCCAGGCACACAAACCTGCAAACATTCTCCACTTCTTGGGTCTATCATCGGCAGCAAATCTCATTAATAAATCTGCAGAACTGCTCAACGAATATTCTCTATTAATTTGCAAAGTATTACCACAATTCCATTCGGGAGTATGTAAAACAGTTAAAGCATTGCAATTTACTGGACCACCTACATAGATAAACCCAGGAACAGCACTTTCAACTCCATGTTGTTTGGAAAATTCTGCGATAGGCATTTTACTTGGTTTGTTAAGAACTAACCCAATACTTCCTCTATCATGATCTTCGGTTACAAAAATTACTGACTTTTCCCAAAAATTACCTCTAACTTTTGGAGGACTAATTAATAATTTTGCAGTTCTACTCATTATGCCACTGTTCCAAAAATTGTACCGCCAATCTTTTCACCGCCTGATGCTATCATTTTATCCAAGAACTTTCTTCCCTCAGGTGAACTGTACGCAGCAGGATTAGCCGAAGTAAAATTCAAAAAGGACTTGTCAGAATCAGGCAAATACTTTATGTAAGAATCTATTATCTGAGCTAGTCTTGGAGCAGCAACTGGTGTTAAGAAATTTTTATTAGGACCAGGATTTTTTCTATTTCCTGTTACAGGTTCGAATTGCCATGGAGCCCACACAATATCAACCACGGTGCTTCTTCCACCATATCTTACTCTAGTTCTATTAAGAATAACTGCGGCAATCTGTGCCATTTCTTTTTGATTAGGACTGGATTCTGCTGTGGTAGTTTGAATTAGATGTTTCCATTCATCATCATTCATTGAACGACCTAAGAACTTTTCTGCAATTTTTCTAGCTTTGTCTACATTCTCAACTGAAGTCAGAGCAGCAATATCAAAATCTGTTCCTTGAGACACATTAGTTTTTGTTGGCTCTTTTACTCTAGCAACTTGACCTGCATTAATTTTATCCAACATGGCAAACTCTTCATTACCAAAGGATGAAGAATTACCTTTCAGGTCATAATCTTTTTTAAATGCAGCTACAGCGGCAGCAGTGAAAGGACCATACTTTCCATCTGTACCATATTTTCCTAAGTCATATCCAAGTTCTTGTAAAGATGTTTGCATTTTTTTAACTTCGTCTTTCTGATCGGCAGGGTATGGAGGTCCTTGTCGTAATTCAGAACTATTTTTAATTCTATCTTTGACTCTAGGTGCTCCAGGCTCTTGATCTGGATTACCTAAATTTGTTTTAGGATCTTGTAATAATCCCATTGCTTTAGGTTTATAACTACCAACTATATCGGACCCAATCTTATTGTATTTTCCAGAGTCTAAATGAACTCCCATTGTATCAGTAGGAGATGCTTGGCCCATATCAATAATAGGAACTTCTATGGCTGCACTTAGAGCATCTCTTAGTTCGTCTCGTGTTGGATCTTTTTTCTTATTTGGCGCAGTTGTAGTAGGTAACAAGTAAACAACTTGTAATGTTCTTGATCTAGCAGCATTGATTACTTTTTGTACTTGACTAACTATCTGAGGAATAGGAGTCTTTGCTGCTAGATCATTCGCTCCTAAACTAATTGCAACAACACTACCTGCTGGAATACGCTCTATGGCATTAAGGTGCATAGGATCAGTAGATTTTGCGCCATCCATGCCCAGTGACTTCCAAGTCTTTCCTCGACCATAATTACCTACACCATTACTGTGACTATCGCCTACAGTAAAATACCCTGGAGCATCAAACTTAGGTACATCTGCTTGAGCACCTTTTTGTGCTTCGAATAAACTTGTTTTAAATTCTTTAAATCTCATTATTGACCTGGCCTTGTTCCAAAATCTGGTAATGGTCCACCGTACTTCTTACCTTTAATTTTCTTTCCGCCTACTGTAATTCTGACTTTGTTACCAGCATTTCCAATAAGATGGCTTTTTCCACCCTCTCGAGCTCGTAGTCCTTGACTCTTACAGCTGGCAAGATTACTGGCTCCTAGTTCAGAATTTGGAGTAGTGCTTAAACATAGCTTTCTACTAGCCCTTTCGTCTAAATCAGAAAGCTGTTCTGCATTGAGTAATTCGGTTATTTTCATAATATACTATTTAACCTTCTAAGTCCAACCACTCATATACATTCAACCACTTACGTTTTCCTATTGTTTCTTTCAAATGTGTAAGATTAGCGCAGGTATAGTTTCTCCAGCGTAGTTTTTCCTCTAAGGGAGGATCTATATAAATTATAGGCACATCTTCTTGTTCAGCAATATACTCTGCGATGTCTAAAAAACTATGACTTAATCCACTACCCACGTTCCAAATTCCGCTACCTTTCACTGTAGTAATGAAATCCAAGTGTAATTTGCAGATATCTCCTACCCAAGTCCAATCTCTTTTAACTTTGTCAGCATTGTTCCAAACTTCTATTTTTCCTTCTTTTTTGGCTTGCTGTCTCCATTTATAGATCGCATTAGCTCTGCGTCCTCTTAGATGCATCCACTTGCCATAAACATTAAAATATCTAAACCCTTGTACGAAATTATGCTGAGGTTGCTGGAATGCCCATCTATCAAAAAGATATTTGCTCCAAGCATAAGGTGTTTGAGGGCTACAGACAGCGTATTCTGAAAAATCTTTAGTGTCACCGTATACACTACTACTGCTGGCATATTGTAAGTTTACGCCATGCTTTTGACATTCTAGGAATAACCAACAACTAAAATCATAATTTTGAAACATGACTTTTTCTACGTCAGTTTCTGTCATGTCAGCAACAGCACCTAGATGGATTACCCAATCGTAATTGATAACTTTGGGCCATTCTTTTTTATTTGAAGTCCAATCCCACCCATCTACTTGCCATTCTGGCTGATGTCCTAGATAAGACATCATATTTTTTCCGATGAAGCCATTACATCCGGTTATTAAGACTTTCATATAACCTCTTTATTAGTAATTATCTAGTAGTTTATCAACGACTATTTTTTGTAAATCGTCTAACATGCTGCCAGAGTTTACGTTCTGTTTTAGTTCCAGGATCTCCGCCTATTGATAGTCTTAGTGTAGGAGGTATTCCTTTAACACGCTGTTCAATAAACATTGCTATAGCACTGCTACGTGTTCTAATCAAACAAAGACCTGCATCGTTACAGACCATGTAAAAAGTTTCTCCTGTGATTTCGTCGCGGTCTATAATAAGCATCAAATATTTAAGTCATTAAAAAAGCACTCCGGAGAGTGCTCTAAACCGCCAGTGACTAGATGGCTACGGTTTAATTAGAGGCCAAGTGCAAGTGCGCGATAACCAGCAGCAACGAGGCTACGGCTTGGCATTCCAATCTCATAACGAGTTACAGTTTTACCATTGCCAGTAGTGTGCTGATTAGCATACACAGCATAGCCGCCTTGACGTACACGGCTAACTTCTGCACTGACATTCTTGATGCTGAAGCGTTTTTTGATCTGTGCTGGGGTTAGCTTCTCGCCATTGATCAATGCTTCGAAAAGTTTAAAAGTTTTAGTTTCTGGGTTGATTCTTTTGTACATGCCTAATCTCCTTTATATTAATAAACAGGCTTTAAAGTCTGCTGTTCGCAGTAATAAGATTATAAGTTAACTAAAAATTAAAAACAATCTTATTGGCTAGATTCTTTTGGTTCTTTTACTCGAAATTCTAGTTTCATTCCAGGGAACCGTTGTTCAGCACGTTGCATTGCTTCGACAACACTAGAGCCTTGTGCTAGAAAGTTATCCTTGCTGTCATATAGATAACAAATATCATTATGCCATTCAGTTCGATATTCCTGATCAGTTTGTGTTTCAGCTTCTGATTGATCTGCCTGAGTTGCACGACTTACTCGATCCATAATTTCTTTTATCTCGTCAGGACGTTCGATTATACGTTCTATAAAACTTTGAGTAGCACGCCATACTCCCCAAAAAAATCCCAAAGCGATACCAATCAGTAGGCCAGTTAAAAATTCCATTTTAGTTTCCTTGTTTGTTTATGGATTCAATTCTACGACGGCGACATTCATTTCTAACATCTTGAGGAATGTCTGCTGCAAATTCTGATAGATCACAATTGTATCTAGCTGTACGTTGTTCAATAGTATCATGTCTAGTTCCTAAATAGAAAGCAACATAGACCGCAGTGATTAGAATTATAACGTAGGTTATATCTTTAAATAATTCGTTCATGCCCATCTCAATTTAAACCAAAGAACATCTCGTGGATCTGTGAATTCGTATTCGGCAATTTGATCATAGATTAGACTGTGATCGCTAACATCCTGTATATCAAAATTTTTAAAACTAGAGCAATTTTTAGCAGCCCAGATACTAGCGTCTATGAAGTATAATCTTGAACGATTATAATCAAAGTTATGATGCTCGTCTGTAAGATACACTTTAATTATATCCATATCAGTCTGAACCATACTGCATCTTTATCGTCGTAAAATCTAATTTTCCAACCGTGAGCATAATACCAGTTTACATTCCATCTTGTATCTTTACCTGGCATGTATTCATGCAACCAACATTCAATTGTTTCTTTTGAATGTCCGTTAGGAATATCCACAGTCATTTATGCAACTAACCAATCGTCATCATCTTGTAGAACAACTGATTCGGCACCATCGTATTCATCGATTCTAAATATGCTGCCCTCAGGTATCCATTTGATAACCAATTCGTCAACACTACCCCAATACGTAGACTTTTGCTCGTTTTGATAGTGTTCTTCGCAGTAGGCTTCGATTTCATCTTCTGTAGCACTACGTTCAATTAGATCCACAAGATTAGGATCAAATAACAGTTCCTCAATGTGGTGCCAACTATACCAGCCAGCACCGTGTTGAGGACTGTAAATCACAGCTACCTTACCAAAGCGTACAACTTTTGGACAATCAGATATACTTATAGCCAACTGCAACTCTCCATAAACTAGCCTTCATTGGATTCATAAATTCGATTAGAATTTCATTCTCATGATAATCAAATATTAACTTATAATCTATTTTTGGTACAAGACGCAGAGCTTTTAAATCCTCTTCTAACTTGTAAGTATTTGAATCACGGTTTAATTTAATCTTCATAGTCATATTATACTTTCACTCCTCTTCTGTGTCAAATTCGTCCTCTTCCAAATAATCGTCTTCGTCAATATAAGTACCTGGCGCATCATAGGCCTTATAGTAAGCTTCATTTGGTTTGAGAACTCTAAAATCGTTAGTATATTTTAAACTAGCCATAGTGTATTCTGTCTTTTTGAGCAAGTCACAGACTACCCAACTAGTTCCACAGCCTCCACTAACATTCTTAAATGGACTGTGCTTATATTCATTGTCCTTCAATGCCTTGTGCATTTTATTGCCATAGGCGAAGATAATACGTGTGATGCCTAACTTTTGGTTACGCAGTCGTATCTTATCAATGATTGTTAAATTAGTAATTTTAGCGCAGTTGTCGTCGTCGATTGTTAATAAAACATTCTTGACCTTTATACTGCCCTTGGTATGCGAGTTATCCGGTGTTTCTTTTGTACTCCACGGAACTTCGCAGTCTACGTGATTAACGTAATAAGTTTCCCCATGAAATTTAACGACCCACATAGGTATGGTCTGGTCTTCCAAATGCTTCTTGTTGAAGTGGAAAACAATATCATCACATGCAAATTCAATCTATGCCATTTCGGCTCTCCTTAAAAATGTATTTACTCCCAGATAAAAGGTTTCCATTTTTTATCTATTACTTTGGGTTTCTTTGGTGTTTCTTTACTGTTACTGACTAATTCTGCTTGTTCATTCTCGAAGAATACTTTCATACCGGCGAACTGACTCTGTCCGTCGTAGACAAATTCGGCCTTGTGTACACTTTTGCCTGTTTGTTCTTCAACAAGATTACAGATCATTTCCTGTAGTACCTTGGCGCTGATATCTGCGCTCATTGCTAGTTCGTAATTGTATGGCATAATTAATCCTTTGATTGGTGCACTGAAAGGGACTCGAACCCTTAACCCAGAACTTTAGAGATTCCAGCTCTAACCAATTGAGCTATCAGTGCTTTAATTCTTATATTACATTACATCTACTAAATTGTAAAGATCTAATTTGTTCAATTATAATCTACATTCCGCTATTAATTGACTCTTAACTTGCCTCAGTCTTTGATTCCAAACTACGGCAGACTGTTCGCATTCGTACTGAGTTTTATATCTATCATGGATGGCAAAGTTGCCAGGAGTTTGAAGCCAAAATACAAGCATATAAGTCATAAGATTTCCCAAACAGTGTAAAAGAAACTACCAGTTAAAACCATAAGTGATCCTAACCAGCCTCCGCAAAATCTCCAAGCTGCTATAGCCATCATAGCTTGGAGAAGTATCCATCCTTGAATATAAGTAAGCATTACTTTTCTTCTTTCTTTTCTGGTTGAACAATGGCAGGCGGTTGTTCGGGCCACCATTTGTCTTTTAAATAGTTGGCTCCTATCCATCCCCACGCTGAAAAGAATCCCCATACTACCATATCTAA
>JACCDW010586865.1_pt1 | contig 15544 bp, 17 predicted proteins | sample 7449781 | NCBI WGS metagenome assembly JACCDW01 (sample SAMN15323449, study PRJNA562643) | freshwater metagenome | isolation source: river surface water | place: USA:Blue River Watershed | collected 2017-08-18
CGTTTCTCGCGATTCCACTAGCACAAGTGCGTGACTGCGTCAGAAGCGCAAACGCCTTGCTCCTATCTTGGAGCAAGGCGTTTTTTTCATCGCGTGTGAACTACTTCAGTGCCTTGAGGTAGTCGGCAAGCTTCGCGATGTGGACGGTCTCTTGGGAGCGGGTGCCCATGTCGCGGACGATGACCGTCCCCTCGAGGGCCTCTTTTTGTCCAAAAATTAGTGCATAGGGGACACCCAGTTTTTCTGCAATACCGAGCTGTGCTCCAAGAGAGTCCTTGTTGAGCGAGTGCGTAACGGGAATGCGTGCAGCGCGAAGGACTTCGATAATCTCGAGAGACTTGAGTTTGGCCTCAAATCCAAGCTGAATAAAGTAGATCTTTGGCTTTTTTACTACGCGAGGTGCCGAGGCCTTGTAGTTGGGAGACAGGAGTACGCGGTCCACTCCAATTGAGCTTCCCACAGCAGGAACGTCTTTCTTGGAACCGAGGCGCTTGGCGAGATAGTCATAGCGCCCTCCTCCTGCAATAGACATGGGGCCACTCGCACGCTCTTCGCCCTTCTTTTTCTTGCCCGCATCATCTTCGGTGACTTCAGGCTCGGGAGTTTCGGCTTCGACTTCGGTAATCTCAAATACGGTGTGGGTGTAGTAGTCGAGCCCGCGCACGAGGAAGGGATTGATACGATAGGTGAGCTTGAGGGCATCGAGATACTCCAAGACCTCCTTGAAGTGCTGCTTGGCAGCAGGGGAGAGATGAGCAATAGATTGAGGTGCCTTTTCTTTGAATGGCTGGCACTCCGCACTCTTGCAGTCAAGCAAGCGCAAGGGATTCGTTTTGATGCGTTGTTTGCAGTTGGCGCACAAGTGATTGATATGCTTGCGGTAGTATGCGGTGAGCTCGCGCTGGTAGGGCGCACGAGACTCCTTGTCGCCAATAGAGTTCACATCAATAATAATATCGGTCAGCCCCACCTCGCGCAGAATCATAGCATTGAGATAAATGACCATGGCATCGCCAATAGACTTTCCCGATCCAATCATCTCGATGCCAAATTGCTTGAACTCGCGATAGCGTCCACGCTGAGGGTTGTCGTGACGAAAAAATGATCCGTAATAGTAGAACTTCACCGGCTGAGGCATGGTCTGCATGCCGTGTTCGAGGTAGGCACGCATCACCGGGGCAGTACCTTCAGGGCGCAAGGCGAGCTTGTCTCCACCCTTAGTCTTGAGGGTATACATTTCCTTCCCCACCATATCGGTATCTTCGCTATTCGTAGACAAGAAGACTTCCTCGCGTTCCAAAATAGGGACATCGATAGGCTGAAATCCATAATAGAGGGCAATTTCGGAAGCCTTTTCAAAGAATCCCTGATACTTGTGATGCTCATCTCCGATGAAGTCACGCATACCCTTGAGCGCGGTGGGAACCTCTTTCTTCTCGGTGTCTTTTTTCGTCATATGATGATATGTGGATCAGGTGATCCTTTATGGTGTTGAATAATCTATACCAAACCCCTTCACTCCTCCCGGAAAGAGGGTGATATCAGAGAATGGATACAGGCGAAGAAGGGCTTTACCGTCCATGAGCTTGCGTGGTACAGGTCCCCAAATGCGGGAGTCGGAACTTTGGGCGCGGTTGTCACCCATAACATAGAATTCGTCATTCCCGAGCACGCGCACAGAGGTATCAAATTTAAGATTTTTGACATAAGGCTCGTCCAGTACGAGCGGGGTCGGCTGGGAAGTGCTGGTGATAGACACGATGCCATTCCGAATCGAGACCGTCTCACCAGGAAGACCAATAACGCGCTTGATGAAGTACTTGGAAGGGTCGTTGGGGTAGCGCAGGATGACGACATCTCCACGCTCATAGTCCCCGAGGTATTTTTTTGTTTCATCGACAATCAAATACTCACCGTTTGCAAATGTAGGAAACATGCTATTCCCAGATACGACGAAAGGCTGTGCAATAAATGTGCGAATGGGAATAATAATGAGTGCTGCGATGATAGCGTAGCGGACTGTTTCCCAGATTACTTCGAGGGTGGTGGGTTCGTGCGGGGGAGGAGTCGAGGAATTTCCATTGGTGGGAGCGGTGTCGCGCTTGAGGTCAGTCACTGATGGATTTTCCGTGTTCATGTGCAACCATCATACGGGAATTTGTGCCTTGACACAAGAGCAATTCGCATGATGAAGCATGTGTACATTTCAATTGAATATATGGATGGTCGAGATGCAAAATATCATGCTCGTGTTGAAGTATTATGAGTGCTTTGGTTCGCTGAATAAAGTATGTTGGAAATAGAGATAACTCAGAAGAGCGAGTGCGGCAATGGTGCATGCAATTATCAGCAGATAATATGTTGTCCCCAGTATATTTGTCAGAGTACGAACGATGAGCATCTGCAAGGCGGTAGACAATAGGCTAAAAATTGCAAAGGTGATAAACCGTTTCCCGTGTGCCCGAGTGGTTTGAAAAGTGAACACTGTATGTAAGAAAAAATTGTATCCCACATTCGCTGTTGTGCCGACAGTGTAGGCGATAAAATATTGTTCTTGTCCTAATACCCATTCTGTGAGAAATAGAGTGATGAAAAGATTGATCAGTATGCCGGTGCATCCAGTCAAAAGAAAGCGAAAACCACGTGATGTGAATATAGTGCGAAACATGGGTGAAATCGTTGATTTTATAGTATCATGATGTTGTTCTATGGACTATTCGCTGATTATCCCTGTTCAAAATGAAGAGCTGTATATTGCGGATACATTACGCGACCTTGATGGTGCATTTCGCGCGCAACAGCGCCCCTTTGAGATTATCGTGGTTGATAATGGGTCAATCGACCACACTGCTCAAGCAGTTTTAAGCACAGCACTCGATTCGATTATATTGTTGCACATACCCGTGTCAGGAAAAGGTCGCGCACTGCGAGCTGGATTTGAAAGAGCAAAAGGAAAAATTATAGGATTTACTGATGCAGATTTGTCCATTCCGGCTCATTATGTGGTTTCCACTATGAATGCGTATCGAGATATTGATGGGGTGTGTTACGGATCGCGATACCATCATCAGAGCTCTCTTGACGATCGTGAATGGTGGCGTACGGGAAGCTCGCTCTTGTTTTGTGCACTCGCAAACGTGATTGTCGGCACGCCAGTTTCAGATTATCAGTGCCCGTTAAAGATCATGAGTGATGAGGGTCGGAGATGTCTACTCGCCACTCAGGAAAATACCTGGTTCATGGATGTGGAGTTTTTGGCACTCGTGTATCAAGCCGGGATTTCACTGAAAGCAGTTCCAGTTCCCTGGAAGGAGCATCATTACCTCGGGCGTGCATCAAAGCTACGACTTGCTGATACATGGGGTGCAATTCTTGCCATGTGGCGCATACGACGCAGATTGGCACTTTCCCAAAACGACAGAACTGCGTACAATCAAGGCATGAAATGGACAATGGTGGGACTCGGCAACCCTGAAGCATCGTACGGGAAAACACGCCACAATGCGGGGCGTATGGTGGTGGAATACGTGCGCACCCAAGCACAGGGTGAGGAGTGGCGTGCGCATCCCGCACAGCATCATGAGCGCGTCGTCGTCACGATTGAGGATACCCCCGTGACCTTGATTCGCCCCTCCACCTATATGAATGAGTCCGGGAAAGCCCTGCAATTTCTTACCAAGGAAAAATCATCCATCCCCGCGCTGGTGGTGTGCTATGACGATGCCGATCTCCCTATCGGTTCGTGGAAGGTTTCATTTGGGAAGGGAAGTGGTGGGCACAACGGTATCACGAGCCTCTTCGACACACTCGGTACGCGGGAATTTGTGCGTATCAGAATAGGGATTGCTCCCATGGGGGAATCCGGCGTGCCTGCCCGCCCGACGGGAGACGGGGCACTCGCGGATTTTGTGCTCACCTCCTTTCGCCCCGAAGAACGTGAGGCACTCCTGCGTGTTGCAGAAGAAGTATGGAAGACCCTCCCTGTGTTGCTTCAGGAGGGGAGAGAGGCATTTATGCTTCGTGCAAATACCGCTCCCCACCTTCGCGCCCCATAAACGCACACACCCCGCATTTGCGGGGTGTGTTGCTTTGATTACTTCTTGTCGCCTGTGTAGGAGAGCGTCATGCGCTGATCCTTCGGCTCAAAGAGCGTAATGGTGAACGGATAGACTTTACCCATCTCAATTGTGGCGCGCAACTTGTCTTCGCCACCAAACTCAGAGACATGGACGAGTCCTGCGACACCTTCTTCGATAGAAGCGAGTGCTCCATATTTATTGAACTTGATGATGACACCCTTTACGACATCACCCTTCTTGTACTTCTTCTCTGCTCCCTTCCAAGGATTTTCCTTGAGCACCTTGACCGAAAGAGATACCTTGTTGTCTTTGATCTCAATAATTTGAGCCTTGACGGTCTCACCTACACGGAAGAGCTTGCGAGGATCGTCGACGAGTCCCCAGTCCATTTCAGAAATGTGAATGAGTCCTTCGAGTCCTTCCTCGAGCTTCATAAATGCCCCAAAGTCGACGATGCCGGTGATTTCGCCTTCGACGATAGCACCCATGCGATACTTGGATACAATTTCTTCCTTCTCCTTCTGGTTGTGCTCTTTCTCCGAGAAGATGAGCTTGCCCTCCTTGGGAACGGCGGTAATCATCACGACCGAGAGCTTCTCGCCGACGAGGCGCTTCAATTCCTCGAGAATCTTGTCCTTGTCGCCGTCTGAGACGCGAGGATAGTGATCACCAGAGAGCTGGGATGCAGGGAGAAATCCAGCAATGCCCTGCCAGTCCAAAATCAGTCCACCCTTGTTGGCATCCTTGACCGGAAGATCAAGCACGGTCTTCTTCTTGACGTGGTCTTCTGCCTCACTCCAGATGAGTGACTGACGAGCCTCCTTGAGTGACAACTCGACGTAGCCGTCTTCGTTCTCGCTCTCGACGACCTTGGCGGTCACGACATCTCCGACGTTCATGTGCTTCACCAAGTCGCGGGCATTCATATACTCGCGTCCATAGATGATCCCAATGCCAAATGGTGGCATGTTGATATAGACCGCCTTCTTGTCGACCTTGATGACTGCGCCATCGACAATCTCTCCTGCTTCGGGGCGCTTGCCGATTTCGCTCATGTACTTGGACATGGGGTGATCAGGGGAGAGCACTTGCTCGCCACCAATCACGACTACTTCTCCGTCTGCTGCTGTGATATTGGACATAAAATAAAAAGTTCCGCGCGAGGCGGACACTGAATGTCGCCCCGTAGGGGTCGTTTCGCCAAGGGCGCGAACCGGGTTACTCCTACATGGTGTGGTTAATATTCAGTTGTGTGTAAAGATTAGCATGAAGAATGAAGAAGCGCAAGGAGTAAAGAAAGAGGGGTGGGAGGGGTAAATGGACAAAAGAAAACCCTCGCCGAAGCGAGGGGTTGTGGGTTGAACGATTTCTGTGGCAGGATTACCCCAGAAAATGGCGAAACGCGCGCGATTGGCTGGTGAAGGTGCTTGCCCTCACCGGCCAGGCCGCCGCGTCAGGCGCCGGCGCCGAGCTCGATTTGGATGATGATGGAAAAGGTCTTCATTGCTCGTCCTCAAGTCCTTTCTGGGAAGTTCGGCAGGCCACATGGCATACCGTACAATCTATTATACACGCTTCCTTCCATCTGTCAATACCCTTAAAAAGAACGGTCAGGGATGGGGATTATCGCCGTTTGAGTTCTGCCTTGGAAGCGCGATAGGAGAGGAGTATCACGACCAGTCCAATGAGTCCGGTAAAGACTTCGGGAATATGGACGATGAGAGATGCGAGCATGGCAAAGGCAAGACCAAAAATGGCCCAGTGTGCCCCATGCTCCAAATACGGGAGCGCATCAAGCATGCGTTCTTTGACGAGAAAGATCGTGAGCGAGCGCACAAAGAATGCTCCAATCCCCAGTCCAATACCAATCACGACGAGGTCTGTCGAGAGGGCAAACGCCCCCACCACGCCGTCGAGAGAAAACGCGGAGTCGAGAATATTGAGATAGACAAAGAGTGCTACACTGCTCCCCGCCACATCACTCGCTTCCACATCAAATGCATTCGCAATACCTTCTACGAGGATAAAGAGGACGACACCGATGACCCCCGCGAAGAGGACGGTTGCCGCATGAGCGTCTCCCACAAAGCGCGAGAGTACCAAAATGGTGATGAGCGACAGCGCAATTTCGAGCGACTCGATACCTCCCCATTTGGCCAGATGGCGTTCGATAGAGCGAATCCAGTGCACATTTTTTCGCTCGTCAAAAAAGTATCCGAGTGCCACCAGGAGGAGAAATACGCCACCAAAAGCCCCAATCGCATAATGGGCATCCGAGACCAGCTCCGCGTAGCGGGCGGCGTCTTGGAGTGCGAGCTGGGTAATCGCAAGCGGAGATGCGCCCACGCTCGCTGCGACAATGAGGACGGGAAGAATCACCCGTGTGCCGAATACTGCCACAATAATACCCCATGTCAGAAATCGTCTTTGCCATGTTTCGTTCATGCGTTTCAAGATTCGCGCGTTTACGACGGCATTGTCAAAAGACAAGGTGACTTCGAGAACAGCAAGGAGTGCGGTGACGAACAGTGCTGCTACGCCACCCCACCAAAATGCGACGATGAGACCAATCACGGTCACTGCACCTGATGTGTAGAAAAGTTTGTATTTCATCGCTGTATCATATCAGAAGTCGCAAATAAGTGGAGCGCTTTGACACCCACCCTTTCGCGCTCCTATAATACAGCCACTCATGCCGTGCGCCGTGCGCGCGACCTTTGAATCCATTTGAGAGTAAAAAGAATTGCATGAGCATTATGAGTAGTTCAATAAGCAAACTATGGCAAAAACAAAGGACAGTAGCAAAGTTCATACCATCGTGCCCTTAGGCGATCGTGTGCTTATCCGACCACTTGAGACTAAGGGTGAGGCCACGACCGCATCTGGGTTTATTCTCCCTGGCAAGGATGGGAGTGAGAAGCATGAAAGGGGCGAAATTTTATCCACCGGCCCAGGCAGACTCGCTTCTGACGGTAAACGACTCGCTATGGAAGTGAGTGCAGGAGACACCGTCCTCTTTAAGCGAGGGTACGACACCGAAGTGGTGGTGGTGGATGGAGAGGAATTTATTTTGATGAGCGAGTCCAACGTGCTCGCTATCGCACGCGGATAAGACACTTATTTTATTGAGATAACGCAATCACTATGGCAAAACAGATCATTGAAGGAGAGGCCGCACGAAAGGCACTCAAGGCTGGTGTCGACAAGGTCGCGGATGCAGTCAAAATCACGATTGGTCCTCGTGGGCGCAATGTGGTCATGGACAAGGGTTTTGGTACACCAACGATTACCAACGACGGTGTATCTATTGCCAAAGAAATCACCCTCCCCAATAAGATGGAAAACATGGGAGCGGAGATCGTCAAAGAAGTGGCAGGGAAGACCGATGAAATCGCTGGAGATGGGACGACGACTGCCGTTGTCCTCACTCAAGCACTCGTGCGCGAGGGGATGAGCCGTATTGCGATGGGCGCAAATCCGATGGGAGTGCGCAGAGGAATGGAAGCAGCACTCGCAGATGCGGTCGGCATGCTCCATGCGATGGCCAAGCCGATTAAGACTGATGCGGAAATTGAGCAGGTCGCCACTATTTCTGTCGAGAGCGACGAAATGGGGAAGAAGATTGCCGAGACCATCAAGAAGGTCGGGAAGGATGGTGTGGTGACGGTCGAAGAGTCGCAGTCTTTTGGTATCGAAGCGGAGATTGTTGAAGGACTCGAATTCGACAAGGGCTATGTATCGCCATACATGATTACGAATGGCGAGCGCATGGAAGCAGTCTATAAAGATGCGTACGTCCTCCTCACCGACAAGAAAATTTCTGCGATTCAGGATGTGTTGCCACTCCTTGAGAAGATGGCGCAGACTGGGCACAAGGAACTCGTTATTATTGCTGAGGACGTGGACGGAGAAGCACTCACCACTTTTGTCGTCAATAAATTACGTGGAGGATTCTCGACCTTGGCTATCAAAGCTCCAGGGTATGGCGAGCGCAAGAAAGATTTACTCGCCGACCTCGCGGTGGTGACCGGTGCAACAGTCATTTCAGATGAGGTGGGGCTCTCCTTCGACAAAGTAGGACTTGATATGCTTGGGCGAGTGGGCAGAGTGATTTCCACCAAGGACAAGACCGTGATTGTGGATGGAAAGGGGAAGAAGGCCGATGTCGTAAAGCGCATTGAACACTTAAAGAAGCAACTCGCCACCACGGATTCGAAGTATGACCGCGAGAAGATTGAAGAGCGTATTGCCAAGCTCTCAGGAGGCGTTGCCATTCTCAAGGTGGGAGCCGCTACTGAGACAGAAATGAAGTATCTCAAGCTCAAGATTGAGGATGCGGTGAAGGCAACCAAGGCCGCTATTGCCGAGGGGATTGTTCCTGGAGGTGGTTCGACTCTCGTGCGTGTCTCGCGTGGGCTGGAAGAAAAGATTGGACAGAGCGAAGCATCGAAGAAGGGACATCTCGACAAGGAGAATTCAGAGTTCTTGATCGGCTACCATATTGTCTCTGATGCGCTCACTGCGCCATTCAAGCAAATTGTGCTCAATGCTGGTCGAGATGATGCCGCGGTGTTTATCAAGGAGATCACTCTCGCCAAAGGAAATGCCGGCTATGATGCCGCGCGGGATGTGATGATTCCTGACATGCTCAAGGTGGGTATCGTGGACCCAGTCAAGGTGACTCGTGCTGGACTGGAACACGCTGTGTCCGCAGCTGCGATTCTGCTGACTACGGAAGTCGCAATTGCCGATATTCCAGAAAAGAAAGAGCCTGCTCCAGCGCAAGGCATGGACGACATGGGATACTAATGCTCCGCGACACAAAAACACCCCGCATCAAGCGGGGTGTGGTGTTTTATGACGTGGTGTGTCGAGTGCGATACAGCACGCGTTCAGCGCGCCATAAACGCCACAGGCACCACACGGTGACGAGCGTGAGGGTGGTCATCGACACCATTTGCCCATGTGGAGGCATGTCTTTGTAGGAATACAGAAACATGGCGATGCCAGTAGTAAACACGAGAAAGAGCGCGGTAATCCAAATATTAGCGCTCCTTGCCGCCTCTTCCCGAGAAATAAAAGGGGAGTAGATATGCTCCGAGTCGACCGTGGCGCCTTCGTAGTATTCAGCCATCTTTATGCCTCAAGAGTGAAACAACTGTCGAAATATTGCATTTTAAAACGAGATTTGTCAATATCCACAGCATGACTGATGGGGGGCTTGCCAAGATATAAAAACTATGATATGATGTGTACGTGCAGGAATGACTGCACCCCGTACCTTCCACTCACAGGAGCACATCATGTTCGACATCATCGACACCACCGACACCTCCTTCGACCTGGCCGAACTGCCGATCGATGTCCCGACCGACCTCTTCGGTGACGATCACTGACCTTCGAGGTCAGCCCCCCACCCCCGGACTTCCGGGGGTGTACTTTTTATTGACTCGACAACCGCATTGTGGCATGCTCATGGCACACTACATGTGTAGTGCAACACAGAGAGAGCTTTCACATGCCTGACAGGATGCGACCCCGGAGAAAACAATCTGTCCCGATACTGGACATCAGTGATGATGGTGACCTCGATGTGCGGGCGAGTGGACTCGTCCCCGTCCCACCATCGCCCCCTGATGGCCCGGATATCGAAGGGTGGAATGATCGTCGAATGCGTGAGCGAGACCCCGTATCGCCACGCGCGCTTGATTTCGGTGGCGGACTCTACGGACGCAGGACTTAGGTCCAGTGCTACAAGCACCCCGCATGGGGTGTTTTTTGTGCCTCTCGGAATGACTTTACAATTATTTAATTATGATGTATGATGCAATTCATCTTTTGTTCCTTCCACTCTAGGAGTATTCCATGCGTCGTAGTCGCCCTCTTCGGACCGCCCCGTTTCCTGGGTCCCGTGATGTGCGTTCACTCGCCGAGCGTGTGCAGTTTGTGCGCGAGGCAAATGGGTATCGATACTTCATCGACACCAAGTACCCTGAACGTGGGGAGTTTTTTCTGATGAATACACTCGAGACCCCTGCTCAACTGGGCTACACCGGGCAAGAAGTTGAACGGTGGTACCCGAGTGACCCCCAGTATCCGGATCTCGGTCCGTACTATGTGGACGACAGTGGTCGCCATATCTTTGCCGATTCGCAGGGATACTTTTACCCCACGGTCTGGGAAAACGGTCAGCATGTGCGTGTGCGCGTGTCGCCCCGGATGAGCGTATCCGTGCGCTCGCGTGCTGGCGGTGGCTCTGCAACGTCGACGCGTGATGGCGCGTACTCTCGGGGAAGCACCCCCTCTGATTCCCGCTAGTCTCAGCATGTGTCCGCACCCTTTTGGGGTGCGGTTTTGTTTTGCCTTGCTATACTATCTTTATATTCGCTTATCCCTATTTTATGCAGTCTTGGAAATCATACCTCACTCCTCGAACCATCGGTTTGTGTCTTGCGCTCATCAGTGCGTTTGTGGTGTGCTATGCTGTGGTGACGGTACTCCTTGGGGCAGTGACACCATCTTTGGTGCCCGCAATGCACAATAGTGTTGGGCTTGCTCCTTCTCATCCCCCCATGCGTGGGCAAAACGAGGAGTCTCTTGTGCCTATGATGCCCGAGAGAAAGATGGGTGCCATGAGCGATTTGGCGTATCCCGTGGAGGCTCCTCCTCTCGATCTTCCGACCACCCAAAGCATGATGGTGCGTACTGTTTCACTCCAGCTTGGGGTGACAAGCATTACCTCGGCGCTCCGCGACATAGAGTCGGTGGGAACGACGTACGACGGCATGGTGGGGGAGCGCGTGGAGGGTGGTGATGCGCGCTTCACATCTGGACGTATCACGGTGTGGGTACCCGCAGAGCACTTAGATGATGCAGTGGTTGAGATGAAAGCAGTAGGGAGTGTAGTCAAAAGCGAGCATTTGCGGACCGAAGATGTGTCTTGGGTTGCCGTTGATTTGGGCGCGCGATTGCGCAACTTGGAGGCGAGTGAAATACAGTATCAGTCCATCATGAAGCGAGCAGGGACGATCACTGAGGTGTTGCAAGTCGAACGCGAGCTCGAGCGAACACGCGGAGAAATTGAGCGCGTGAGGCAGTCGCTCACACAACTCGAAGGACGAATTGCGCTGTCGCGTATCGACATTGAACTGACCGAGGACGTTTCTGTGTCATCAGCATCGCACTGGCGACTCGGCACGGTGGTCAAGAATGCGTACCACGAACTTCTGTATCAGTTGTCCGTGTTTGTGAGTGAAGTGATTGTCTTCTTGATTTTACTCCCGGTCGCACTGGCAAAAATCGCGTTCTGGTTGGGGGTATTTTACCTCGCGTATCGCATGCTCTTGGGAGTATACGGGTATGCGCGTCGTCAATCCTTGCCCTGAGGGTGGGGTGAGGTATAATACCAGCACCTTTATAGGTTTCATTTTTCTTCTATGTCATCACTTATTTTTATCGGTATCGGTGTACTTGTTGTATTGTGGTTGATTAGTATGTACAACAATTTTGTCCGACTCATGGCGCGCTCAGAGGAGGCCTGGTCCGACATTGAGGTACAGTTGAAACGGCGCTACGACCTCATCCCCAACCTCATCGAAACAGTGAAGGGGTACGCCACACATGAGCAGACAACTCTGACCAAGGTCATCGAGGCGCGCAATATGGCTATGCAAGGTGGCGGGGACCCCAAGTCCGCAGCTTCTTCGCAGAATATGATTACCGATGCACTCAAGTCGGTGTTTGCATTGTCTGAATCATACCCAGACCTGAAAGCCAATCAAAACTTTCTCAAACTGCAGGAAGAATTGGCAGACACCGAAAACAAGATTCAGGCATCGCGACGTTTCTATAACACTAACGTGCGCGACCTCAATATCGCAGTAGATTCATTCCCAGGAAATGTGATTGCAGGCATGTTCCACTTTGCAAAGAAAGAATTCTTTGATTTGCCGGACAACGATGCTGCGCAAGCACCCGTATCGGTCAAGTTCTAATCGATGCATGAGTGCGTGATGCACTTTTGCCCATCTTCCTATGGCCACACTCTATACCCATCAATCATCAAATATCACAAAGACGTGGGGACTCCTCACGGTATTCTTTGTGGGAATTATCGCCCTCGGATTCCTCTTTGCGCAGGTCTATGGGAATCCCAGTATCATCTATGGTGCTGTATTTGTGAGCTTGCTTATGAATGTGGGAAGCTATTGGTACTCGGACAAGCTGGTCCTTTCGATGGTTCATGCAATTCCCGTGACCCGTCAGGACCATCCCGAATTATGGAATATCGTCGAAAATCTGGCCATTACTGCAGGGCTTCCGATGCCAAAGCTCTATATTGTCGAAGATCCCTCTCCGAATGCATTTGCCACAGGGCGAGACCCCGAACATGCCGCGGTCGCCGTGCACACGGGACTGCTCCAAATCCTAAACAAGACCGAACTCGAAGGAGTGCTTGCCCATGAGCTTTCGCATATCGGAAACCGAGACACATTGGTCTCCACCGTCGTCGTGGTGCTCGCGGGAGTCATTGCTATTATTTCGGATCTCTTCTTGCGTATGTCGCTTCATGGAGGCAACCGCAAAGAGGGTGGGGGACTGGTGCTCGTCGTGGCACTCGTTGCTTCTATTCTCGCTCCTATCGCGGCGACCATGATTCGTCTTGCCGTGTCGCGCAAGCGAGAGTATCTCGCCGACGCATCCGGGGCACTTTTGACGCGGTACCCCGAAGGTCTCGCTTCTGCCCTCGAGAAAATCAGTGGTGCCGCAAGTGCTCAGCCTTCGACGACTGCTTCGTCCGCCTATGCGCATCTGTATATTTCCAATCCATTTGGAGATACCAAGTCATTCTTCTCTGGACTCTTCCTGACTCATCCTCCCGCCGAAGATCGCATTGCCATCCTGCGTAGTATGGATACTGGGCGATAGGCCACACCTTCGTACGTGCCTGGCGCTGATGTGCCCCACGCCCCACACTCCACACCTCGGTGTGGAGTGTGATTCTTTATACAGAGCCATATTTTCACCCTTTTATGTCAAGGCCTCGCCTTGACATAAAAGAAGGGTGGGGACGATGAGGTGTGTTGACAATAGATGGTACTTTATGCTATAATACTACTTGGAAGGTCAGCCACAGGCTGTATCCATTCCGCTCTTTCAATCACATTTGGAGAACACCATGTCTGGTGCCGTTTTGCGCGACCTCTGCGACGAAGCCCTGACTTTCCAGCACGACCAAACCCTCCTCGGGTTTTCGCTCGACAACCCCGATGAACCCGCCGATGACGATTTCGAGACGCGTTGCCGGGCGCAAAATGCCGACTGCTTCATCCCCATCGACCAGGTTGCTGACAACCATGGCGTCGATTCCGACGAGGCCGATGTCTCCGATGGCGACGAAGACGACACCGCATACGACCCGGTGACTGCTGAGATCAATCCCGACTCGCTCGGGGCCCGTCTCGAGCAGTACTCGATCGCTCAAATCGACCGCGTGGTGGATCATCTGGTCCTCATGCTCTCGATTGCGCTCGGGTGCAATCCGCTCGCGGTTTCGCGTAGCATCGTCCTTGATGCCTGTGAACGCAATCTGTCGTTCTCGGTCCTCAAGGTGGTGGTGCAAGACGCACTGTATGTCGCCGACCGCGACGACGAGTACTGGGGAGCGCAGATCAAGGAACCCGACTACATGCCTTCCCACAGTGGTGGGCACAGCCGGAGTAACACCGCCGAGAGGGCTTCCGAGAACAAGCAGGAGGCGATGGAGTACGAAATCCGCATGAGCACTGGCTGGAAGAGCAAGTGTCGTACCAAGAACGCTTCTCGTCAGACCTGCCTGCGTCGGCTCCGCCGTGCCAGCATTCGTCGCAATGCGGACCACTTCTTCGTGAACGTGGAGCAAGAGCTCGACGATGCTCGGCAGATGTATGCCGAGCTGGTCGCAAAGGAAATGCGAGACGAAGAGCCCAGCTTCGACAGCTGGATCTGGGTAGGCGAGAGTTTGGATTTCGATGACACCGACTCGGGTGATGACTGCGATGAAGACACCGCCTGTGATTTCAGTGACATCGACTGGGGTGATGACTACGACGAGGAACCCGTTGAAACGGACACCGAGCGGATGGAGCGTCTCTATGGCTTCTCCTTCTCGCGCGAGGACGATGAGGAGGCCGACATCTTTGCCGGCTACGGCGAAGACGACTCGTCGGTCGACTCCGTCATTCCGCCGTCGTCGTCTCGTGTGCGTGTGACCGGTCGGTATAGCAGGCTCTCCCGCCGTGAGGCGCTGGTGCTTGCCAATGGCGTGGTGGCCGAGTTCACTCGCCGTCCGACCGTGACTTCTCCCTTGTGGTATACCCGTCGCTAAGACGGAGACAATTGCATGCGACCCCACCTTGGGGTCGCTTTTCTTTTGCTCTCCCACGACTCTTGCTATACTGCATCCATGAAAGACTTTTTTCGCACGATGATTGATAGTGTGTATCATCCTGGATTTTATCGTGAACTCCTCGACAAACCGATGGCGGGGTCTGTGCGATATTTTTTTGCACTCGCATTGGGTGTATCCACGACTATCACGCTCTTGTTTGCGCTTCCCCTCGCCGCAGGAATTAATCGATTCTTGAGTCAGGCACCTGAGCAATTCTTTGCATACTACCCTGACGGTGTCGAGGTGAACGTTTCTGCGGGGCACGTCACGGTCAATCAGCCGGAGCCGTATTATTTTCCCATCCCGACTCAGTTTAAAGATGAATTTGCTTTGCAGGGAGTCGAGCATGTCCTGGCGATCGACACCAGGGGAGAGGCGACTCCAGACGCTATGAAGTTGCATCGTACGTTGATTTTGATTTCACGAGACCATGTCGCATATCGCGATGAAGAGGGTGGTATTCGTATGCAAGCGATTGACCCGAATGTCTCCTTTACCGTGACAGAGCCGTGGTTGCGCACCCTCGAAGAGGTGATGTCTTCCTATTATCGTTATGTCGCCCCTGCGGTGATGATGACCATATTCCTCCTGCTTCTCTCTTCCTTTTCTTTGGGTACTTTGGCGTACCTCATCATTCTCGCTTTGCCGATTTGGGCTATTTTGAGGGTGCTTGGCATTCAGACGACCTACGCTAAGGCATACCAAGTGGGACTGCATGCCACGACCATCATGGCACTCGCACAGATTGTCTTTTTGGTTGCGATGATTTCCGTACCTTTTCTGCCAACCTGCGCAATGCTTGCGTTGGTCGCACTCAATTATTGGATGGCATTTCGTCCTGCGTCACCCGTCTCACCCCCTACCGTATGACCATCACGCTTGCTTCCGGAGCATATGCATCGATTGACGATTTTTATCTCGATATTTCCGCGCAGATGCATTTCCCAGATCATTTTATGCACAATCTCATCTCGCTTCGGGAGTGTTTGGCTGAAGTGGTCACCGAGCCGGTGACGGTGGTGTGGCCCAACCATGC
>JACCDW010802625.1_pt1 | contig 15544 bp, 18 predicted proteins | sample 7449781 | NCBI WGS metagenome assembly JACCDW01 (sample SAMN15323449, study PRJNA562643) | freshwater metagenome | isolation source: river surface water | place: USA:Blue River Watershed | collected 2017-08-18
CAGATAAGGTGGTTAAGACGGGTGCGGGTTCAATGGGTATACATGGTGTTCATGGTACTCACACATCTTTAAGATATTGGGCTGAATCAGATTTGAGTAAAGCTTTAAGTTATGAAAAAACTTTAGGTCAGGACGAGGATATCGAAAATGCTTATGAATATTTTGAAGATGACCTTGGTATGGATGATGATGAAAGTAAAGAAAGGTTATCATCTTATGGATATGATGAGAATTTAAAGGGTGATAAAGTTAGATTAATTGAAAACCCCAAAAAATTCGTAAAAGATTACGTTGAAAGTGTAATTAAAAAGAAATCATCATCAGAAGATTTGGTAAAAAAAGACCAAACTGAAGATATTAAAACCGAATTAAACCCAATTATTAAAAGACAGGTAATGTCTCTAAAAAATACATTGGTAAAAAATAATTTATCAGTTGAGGATGTAATTAACATTCTTAAATCAGAGGACGAAACCGATGAATAAAGAATTAAAAGGAAGGATTTTTGATATCCCACAAGACATTTTAGATAAAATAAATCATACAGTTGTTGGTTTAAATGGTGAGAATGTGCGTGGTATTCAAAGAGCTAAAAAACTTTTAATCGATAAAAAAGTAAAATACGGTCAACTTAAAAGGATAATTCACGATATCCAAAACATGGATAAAATGAATGAAAAAGTTAAATATGACTTATGTGGTGGAGATTTGATGGAAAAATGGGCTAAACAATTTTTACAGGGTGAAAGAGATTTGATAAGTAATAGAAAAGATTCCAAAAAAAGAGCTGACGATATTACATCAATGACCGGAGAAAGAAAAAATAGTCACCTCAAATCACATAAAAAAAATTTTAGTTTCAAAATCCCAACAAACTTAGTTAAAAGTAATTCGCACAAAACCAGTATTTCACCTTTAACTTCCATGAAATTATTTGAAGAAATGGACAAAATAAAAAAATTAATTAATTATTAATATGCCAACACAATTAGAAATAATCGGAGACAGAGAAAGAAACCTTCTTGTATCAAGAAATGAATACAACTACGGGGACTTATATAGTTCAAGTAACACAGGTGCGTTATCAGACGGTGACGAAAGAGGTAAGGGTGAGTTAAGTGGTAATATTGGTTCAAAAACCGATATCGGTGAAAGAACCTCATTACAAGCTAAAAACATTTATGGACCAACTAATCAGTATGGAAGTGGTAATGCCAACGCACTTTCAGACGGTGATGAAAAAGGTAAAGGAGAGTTAAGTGGTAACGTAGGTTCTAAGACTGATATCACAGAAAGAAACACTTTGATGGCGAAAAACGTCTACAATAATTCGTTTCAGTACTCTTCAGGTAACCCTAACGCATTATCAGACGGTGACGAAAGAGGAAGAGGTGAAAACAACTCTGGCGGTATTGGTACTTTAACTGATATCAATGAAAGAACAACTCTTATCGCTAAAAATATTTACAATAATAATTTTGGGTATTCATCAGTAAATCCTAACGCATTATCAGACGGTGACGAAAGAGGTCGAGGTGAAAACAATTCCGGTGGAGTTGGTACCGTAACCGATATAAACGAAAGAACTGTTTTGAGTGCAAAAAATAAATACGGTAGCACAAAAACTTATCCCGATTTTTAATGATTAATTTCGAGTCAATATTAATAAACATTTTATCTGAAGCACCTTCAAGGGGAACTCAAAAAACTCTTGAATACGCTATTAAAAATAGAATGCCAGTTTCTTTTGACTACAGAGGTCCAAGAGGTGAAGTATTACCGGGAAGAAGAATTAAAACAGAATTAGTCGCATCAGGTCTAACAAAAAAAGGAAACTTAGCATTTAGAGGATGGGTCCAACCACCGTCGGTATCCAAAAAAGGATTTACCGAACATGGATGGAGAACCTTTTTATTAGATAGAATATCCTCAGGTTCAATTCAAGTCTATGAAGATGAACAATTTGATAATAAAAGACCTGGTTACAAAGAAGGTGACGATAGTAGTTTTTCAACAACTTATGTGACAAGTGATTGGGGTACAACATTACCAACACCACAAGAGAAAAAACCAAGTAAAACGCCAACACCAAAACAAGAACCCGAAAAACAAAAATTACCTGAACCGAAACCAAAGGAAAAACCATCAGCATCCCCTGTTGAAGTACCAAAAAGAGAAATTGAGGTTTTCAATGATTTAAAAACTAAAATCAAAGTTGTGGATAATATTAAACAAATTAGTCCCGATGATTTTAAAAATGCGATTGACGATTTGTATAAAAGAAAGATGGATGATTGGAAAAAATCACAAGTTGACATTGGTGGTAACACCAATGCTGGTGAGGGGACAAGAAGAAGAATTGAAAAAGATTCTGAATCTGATTTAGATAGATTATTAAAACAAGACAATATCAAGATAATTGAACCATCTTCAGAAGAAACGGTGGAATTACAAGAACAATTAAACAGAATCAAGACTTTAATTTTCTTTTAAAAATACTTATTTTATAAAAAAATCAATATGGAAAACACAGGAACTGGAGTACTATCACAAAATGACTTAATGCAAAGATTGGTACAAGCGAAAAAAGTTTTAAACAAAGTAGAAAACGGTAATTACGAAAAAGGTAATGTTAATGAAGAAATATTAAGGTCTAATCCTGAAGAACTCATGTCAACCGAAAATTCCGCACCAATCAGACAACCACAACAACCAAATCTTCAAAAAATACAGGAATCTAAATTACCTGAAGCGATTAAAAGAGCGATGATTGAAAATCCAATACCTCAAATTAGTTTATCAGATTCCTTAGATTTAAATTTTGTTGAGAAAACAAAGAAACTAATGGAGAATGAAGGTGTTGCAACTAAAAAATCGTCGACACAAAGAAGTTCTTCAGTTGATAGTTCTGATTTAGTAAAACAATTAACTCCAATAATTGAGAACATTGTAAGAAAGACTGTTGTTGAAATTATGGATAGTAAACTGAATCAAATATTAACCGCACAACAAACCATGTCCATCAATGAAAACTTGGTTTTAAAAGTGGGTGACTCTGTCTTCAAAGGAAAAATTACAGGTGTAAATAAATCAAAGTAAGTTTGACTTTTCGAATTTTTTTCTTATACTTTATAAAAAGGAAAGAATTTGAATGTCAAAGATTAGAATTTTAGCAATACCACCCGATACACATGGTGTAGGTAAATATAGAATATTAGACCCATATAAATTTATTGGTGACCATTACTCAGATGAGTTCCATATTGATATCGCACTATCAGTTGAGAACAATGATAACTTCTTTAAAAACTATGACATCGTTGTTTTCCATAGTTTTATCCATCAAACAACCCACGAAGAAAATATTTCAAGAATCAAATGGTTAAAATCTCAAGGGATTAAGACCGTTATGGATATTGATGACCATTGGTCTCCCGACCATAGACACCCAATGTATTTCCATATTAAGGAAAACGAGTTACCAAAAAAGAAGGTGGATATGATGAAGGAATCCGATTATGTCTCATGTACCACTGAACATTTTGCAAATGGTCTTAGAAAAAAACTCAATTTAAAAAATGTCGTGGTGTTTCCAAATGCAATTGACCCAAACGAAAGTCAATTTCAACCAAAACCAACACAATCTGATAGACTTAGATTCGGATGGTTAGGTGGTTCAACACACTTACATGACTTAGAACAAATTAGAGGTGGAGTCTCAATGATTGCTAATCAATACAATAACGTTCAATTTGTTCTTTGTGGTTATGACTTAAGAGGTTCAATTACCGAAGTGAATCCACAAACGAATGAGAGAAAAACAAGACCAATCCAACCAATGGAAACGGTTTGGTACAAGTATGAACAAATTTTCACCGATAATTACAAAACTGTTGATGAGGATTATAAATCATATTTGATGAATTTCTCACCAACACCTGAAATTGATGTAAGTAATAAAAAATATAGAAGAGTATGGACTCAACCAATTGGTAGATATGGTGCAAATTACAACTTATTTGATGTATCTTTAGCACCCGTGATACCTTCAGAATTCAACTCGTATAAGTCACAATTAAAAATAATTGAGTCGGGTTTCCACAAAAAACCAATTATCGCGAGTGAAACGATGCCGTATACTATTGATTTAAAAAACGCCTATAAAGAGGGTAAACTATTAGATGATGGTAACGCGTTGTTAGTACATGAAAATAAAAATCATAAACTTTGGGCTAAGTATATGAAATTACTCATTGAAAACCCCAACATGGTTGAAGATTTAGGTAATAAACTTTATGAAACCGTGAAAGACAAATATTCGTTGGTTACGGTATCAGAAAACAGAACACAATTTTTCAAATCAATAATTTAAAACAAAAAAAACATGCATTACTTAGTTACAGTAGGTTATGAAACCGAAAATTTAGACAGAAATGGTAATCCAAGATTACAAAAAGTTAAGTACATCGTAGAAGCTGAGTCAGTTGAAGAGGCGACATTAGTTGTTTCAAAATACCGAGCAGGTGATATGCGTTCATCAGAAAGTTTGGCTATTGTTAAAATGCCAATCGAATGTATCATTGACCCACAAAACACTCCTGAGTACTTTAAAAACAAATAATCATGATAACCGCCGAACAAATAGAATCTAACAAGAAAAAGTTTCTTGAAACAAATTCAAAATACAAAATCTTTACGGATGAATTGTTAGATTTTTTAGGTGATGATTTTTTCATCGCCCCCGCATCTACATCTTTAGACATGTACGGATGTTATCCGGGTGGATTACTTAGTCATTGTTTTAAAGCTGCAAAGTATTCCGTTAAAACGAATGAATTGTTACCTGAGACGATGAGAGTTCAAACATCATCAATTCTCAAATGTATCTTCCTTTCACAAATTGGTAAGACCTTTATGTTCAAACCTAACCCAAGTGAATGGCATAGAAAAAATTTGGGTAAGTTGTATGAATTCACCGAACAAGAGGTTTCAATGAAAGCCGGTGAAAGAGCCGTCTACTACGCAACCACACATGGTGTTAAACTTTCCGAAGATGAGTTCCAATCTATTATGAATTCAGATAAAGAATCGGATGACAAAATGGCTAAGTATCGTTCAGGAACATTATCTAATGTAATAAGAGTCGGTTTTGAACTATCAATATTAGAAGAAAAAAATGGACAAAAATGAAATTGAGTCGTACATTAAACGACTTCAAGAATTAGAAAAAGAAATCCTAAATGATGATTCTAATGACGAATCAATTATGGGGGACTTAAATAAATTATTATTTAGTCTCGGGGATGATATTAAAAATCAAGTCGAAGAACAAGTTAATCGATTTGAAGTAAAGATAAAAAAATTAAACCCAAATGCGGTCATCCCCTCATATTCAAAAGAGGGTGATGCCGCTATGGATTTAACCGCGGTAGATGTTGAATTTACTGACGATTATATTTCATACAAGACAGGTATTGCAATCGAAATACCCAAAGGTTATGTTGGTTTAGTTTTCCCAAGAAGTAGTAATTCTAAAAAGGATTTACTATTAACAAATAGTGTTGGGGTTATCGATAGTGGGTATAGGGGAGAAATTGAAATTAGGTATAAAAGAATTTTAAATGATAGAAAAGGAGGAACTACTTCAATTTATAATACCTTAGATAGGGTAGGACAGATTATGATTATCCCATACCCTTCAATCACATTTGTTGAGGTAGATGAGTTATCAGAAACAGAAAGAGGTGATGGTGGATTTGGTTCTACCGGAAAATAATAATTATATTAATAAAAATACATACTTGAGAAAGTCAACAACAAAAACCGCCAATCTTATAGAAGATAAGAAAATCGCTAAAAAACAAAGAATTAGAGAAATTATAAAACAACCAAAAGAAAAATTTCTCACCAAAAATCAAGAAGAGTATTGGAGAATATTGGGCGATAATGAAATAACACTTTGTTTTGGTCCAGCTGGTGTTGGTAAATCATACATTGCAATGAAAAGAGCGATAGATTTACTATGGGATGACAATAACAAATATGAAAAAATTATTATTGTTAGACCTGCGGTAGAAGCTGAAGAAAAATTAGGTTCATTACCAGGAGGTTTAGAAGAAAAGCTCGACCCATACATTTACCCATCATATTATCTTTTGAATAAGATAATTGGTAAAGAGGCTAGAGAAAAATTAAAAGAGGAGGGTTTTATTGAAATTGCAGCACTGGCTTACATGAGAGGTTGGAATGTTGACAATACGATATTGGTATTTGAGGAAGCTCAAAATACTACACCATCTCAAATGAAATTATTACTCACACGTATCGGATTTAATTCTAAATTCTTTATTTCGGGAGACTTAGAACAATCAGACAAATTTAAAGATAAGACAAAGACAGGTTTATACGACGCTAAAGTAAGACTTGGTGATTTAAAGAATGTCGGCGTTTTTGAATTTGGTAGTGAGGATATTGTTAGAAATCCTATAATTACACAAATCCTAAAAAGATACGATTAAACTTTACTTATAAAGTATTATAAGTTATATTTCCTTTATGGAAATATTTGTAAGTATAGATGGTGTTTTACGAAACACGATTCAAAAATTTGACTACCATTATAAAGATTACTTCCTCAACACCGAATCGGATGAAGAGGAGAAATTTGAATACGGTGTTAATGGTACCCCTATTTCTATTGAAAATTTATTAAGTACGTATAATTTTCAATCAATCGATGAATTTAATAAATTTCTATATTTCGATTTTCCAATCGAAATATATGGTCACGCAGGATTAAGTTATAGTCATGCAGCAACTGAATTGAACAGCTTTATTTTCGAGAATAAGGATGTGAAAGTTACATTGGTTGGTCTTAGTGAAAAGGGTAAAGCTAAACCCGCAACACTTTTCTTCTTATCAAAGAACGGTATCATGGCAGACAATGTGATTTTTTCATCACCAAATGACATCAAAAAATTATGGAAGAAATGTGATGTTTGGATTACAGATGATATTAATGTTGTATCCCAATGTCCATTTCACAAAAAAGTTATAAAGTTTAATACGTTTTACAATAATAACTTTACAAATAAACTACAAATAAATAAATTATCAGAAATAGATAAAACATGGTTGAAATTTTCGGTAAAAACTACTATATCGATGTTGATGGAATCAGTCAAAAATGTCAAACAGGGAATCAAATCCAAAATGAAGACGGGACCACAACGCTAGAGATAAACATATTCAAATATGAAATAATAAAAACTTGCATTGAGAGGGTATTAAATGAATTTGAAGAATCAGATGAAACATTAGGTGAATTTGGTGATTCAAACCTATCAATATCATTTAAAATAGCATATAACACATTAATAAAATACGAAATATTAATATCAGAAGATGAATAACAAAGAAAACATAGAAAAACTGTCAGTGGCTTTAGAAAACCTAACCACTAAGACTAATAACATATACTTTTTGGTATATGACACAAAAAACAATCCAAGAGCTTCGGTTAAACATATCTATGATATGGCATTAACATTGAAACAAAATGGGTATAATGCTAAATTACTTGTTGAGGACAAAACTTACACCGGAGTAAATTCTTGGTTAGGTGATACATACTCAGAATTAGAAGTTGTCACCATTAAGGATGACCGTGTTGAAATTAAAATTGAGGACGTAATTGTTGTTCCTGAATATTATTCAAATGTTTTGGAATCCATGGCAAACATAAGATGTGTGAAAGTCATGTTAGTTCAACAAAAAGAATACATATTTGAGACCTTACCAATTGGAAGTAGATGGTCTGATTATGGATTTGATAGAGTAATCACAACTACTGAGTTTTCAAAGAAATACATTGGTGAAATTTTTAATGAATCTTTAGTTCATATAATTCCACCAATCATTAGCGACGAGTTTAAGGTAACTGAAAAAAATACAAAACCTATTATTGCTATTCTGTGTAAAGATAGGTCAACAAATAAAAGAATTATCTCAGAATTTTATGTTCGTTATCCACATTTAAGATGGTTAACATTTAGAGACATGGTTAATATGTCCTATCAAGAATTTGCGGATAATTTGAGAGAATGTGTTGTTTCAGTTTGGGTAGATGATGACTCAACCTTTGGTACGTTCCCATTAGAATCCATGAAATCGGGTGTACCTGTTATTGGAAAGATTCCTAAAAACGAACCTGATTGGTTAAGTGAAAATGGTATGTGGACATACGACGATTCAAAAATTGTTGAAATTCTTGGTACATATATCAACGCATGGTTAGAAGGTGTGGAGATTAATGATGAAGTAAAACAGAAAATGAAAGACACTCTTTTACCATATGAAACGGAAATCACAAAAAATAACATTTTGAATATTTTCGACTCATTCATTAATAAAAGAATTGAGGCAATCGAAAAGGCATTAAATAAAATAAAAGAAGAAACAAAAGAAGAAATCGCATGAAAGACATATCAATAATTTTACCAATCCACAAATGGGATGAGGAATATGAAACAATGTTTAAGAACGCATTTAGTTCGGTAGAACAATTTTACAATGACGTTAAATTACTAATTGTTGGACCATCTAATATCGTTTCCAAAATAAAAATAGACGAAACCAATTTAGAATACCACATTATCGAAAACACAGGTAATCATGATTTTTGTTCACAAGTAAATTTGGGAATTGAAAAATGTGAAACAGAATGGTTTTCAATTTTGGAGGTTGATGATGAATATCACAAAAACTGGTTGACGTTAGTAAATTCATATAGAAAAGAAAACCCTGAAGTTAGTGCGTTTTTAAGTTTAGTTAAAGACATTAACGTCGAGGGTAATTTCTTAAGTTATACCAACGAAGCAACTTGGGCATACGGATTTACAGATAAACAAGGGTTTTTAGATAATGAAGCTCTTTTAGAATATCAAAATTTCCAAATCAATGGTGGTCTTTATAAAACATCGGTTATTACCGAATATGGTAAGTTAAAATCAAACATTAAGTTAACTTTTGGGTATGAATTCTTACTGAGATTAACCCACAATAATGTTATCGTAATGACTATCCCAAGATTAGGATACCAACACGTCAATTTCAGAGAAGACTCGTTATTTTGGAGTTACAAAAATTCCGATAGTATGAAACTATCTCCTGAAGAGGTTAAATTTTGGTTGGATACAGCAAAAAAAGAATTTTTCTTTAAAAATAATAGAGACATAAACTATGTAGAAAATTAAATATGCCGCGTAAACGAACCCAAAAAATTTATTTTGGGGAGGAACAAGAACAAGCGGTTGTAAGATATTTAGAATCCGACTCCGATAGCGAAAAGAATAAGATATTCAATGAATATTTAAGAGAACCTCTCACAATAATGGTCGAAAGTATTATTCGACGTTATAAATTATATAGAAAAGACTTTGAATTCGTAGATATACATGCGGATACGATGTCTTTTCTTATGACTAAGATTAACAAATTCGACCATACAAAAAACCATAAAGCTTATTCTTATTTCGGAACCATTTGTAAAAATTACTTAATGGGTGCGATTCAAAAGGATGCTAAGGAAATGAACAGAAATGTGTCCTATGACGACATTTCATCCGATTTAGAAGAGAGTACGGAACATTCTTATTCTATAGACGAATATCATATTGATTATAAAGATGTGATAATAAAATTCATTATTGAGTTGGAGACGTTTATGGAGGAGGAAGAATTAAACGAAAATGAACAAAAATTAGGATATGCGTTAATTGAGATTTTTAGCAACTTTGAAAAAATCTTCCAAGTTGGTGAAGGTAATAAATTTAATAAGAACCTGATTTTATTGTCATTACGTGAAATGACATCACTTTCAACTAAAGAAATAAGAATATCATTGAAAAGATATAAAAAAGTTTATGAAGGTATCATGATTGGATTCATAAATTAATAATTTCTCTATTTATATATTATGAGGGAAAAGAAAAACATTATCTCGTTAGATACTGATTCTGCGTTAGCATTAATGCAAGAGATTTATAACGATATCGTTGAACAAAAAAACACCGCATCCATGATAACAAAAAAAATGTTAACATTCATGAAGGATGCTGAGGATATGAGTGTAATTGGTCCCGTCATTAAAGAACAACAAAAAATACTAAACGATTGTACCGAAAAAAAGATTTCGTTAGTTAAGTTACAAAGTGCTCTATTAAAACAAACTCAAGGAAGTGGTCCTAACTCAGCTGGTAGTAAACTACAACTTACAGATGAAGATAGAGTCTTGTTAGAAAAACTGATGAATGATTCAGAAGGTGAATCGTCAGGAATATATAGAGACTAATGAGTAATTCAAAAGAAACGAAAAAAAAACTTCAGGCTCAGATTGAGGCAATCAAAAAAATTAACGATGACTCAAAAGGTGCCTCGAATTCTATTGCTGACTTATATCAAAACAATATACCTGACCCAAATGAATTATTTTCTAAAAAAAGTAATGATTTAAAAAATAAATTAAAATCCAAAGTAGAAAATAATAAAGACATCTTTAAAGATTTATTGGATGTTGCTGAACAATTCATTACAAGCAACAAAAAGACGAAATCTGACACAACCGCAACTCAAAAAGAAAGTGTTCCTGTAAACGTAGATAAAAATCTTGTAAAGGGAAAAATAAAAAGATACGCAGTATCTTCTGCCAAGACCACTTTAAAATCCGCAAAACAAATTGCGGTCAAACATTTTTCCGAAGCTCTTTTTATGGGTGACGGTATTTGTGGTAGTCAATCAGTATTCAATATTGATTCTATAGTTTTAAAACCTGACGAATTTGATTTTTTAGATATATTCACCATCGACCCCGATTCTGATTGTGGTAATTTAATTTATGAAAAAAAATCACCAGACAAAAACAAACAGAAAGCGAATAGAAAACTCTATGATTTGATGTCATCGGGTGGATTATACACTTACTCATCAAACAATGGTAAAAATTTATTCACATCTCAATGGAGTGCATCGACACAACAATTCCTAATCACAGGTTTAACTCAAGGAACCACAGGTGTAACAAAAGTTCAAGATTTTATTCAAGACTATTATGAATCTTTAGAATTTCCCGATATTGAAGAAATCATGAAGACATCCATGATGTTAACAATACAAGGTGGGTCAAGTTGTAGTGATTCAAGTAAATTTACAATCTCATTAAATAAATCATTAAGACTTATTGATAAATTATTCAAAGTTTGTGGTTCAAGTACACAAAAAGATGAATTAAAAAATCAAACTCCAGTTGATATGTTTAGTGAAAACGACCAAGATATTGAGTTTTACTTTGATTTTGACGACGTGGAAGGTATTGATTTAGATGACGAACAAAATAGATTCAGAAGAGTATTAAAATTTAAAGATTGTTACAATTTTGAGGTTCCTGTTGATGACATGTACATTGAAGATTTTATTTATTTAACCAATAATAAAAATATTGAGCAGGCGGTTGATGATATTTTAGAAAATGTATCTAAAGATGCATTATCAAAATCGGATTCCTCATTTGATATTAGCGCGTTTTTAAATAATTTATTAAACAACTTTATTATAAATCTACCGAAAGCTTTGGTGATGTCTATACTATCAGCCAAAATATTTTTACCAATCATAATTTTATATAAAATATTTAAAACAGGTTTAACTAATGTCTATTTGAATAGTAAAGAACTGGCTAAGAAATTTTATAAAGCTTTAGGTAATATCATAAAAGATTTATTTTGGTTATTCATCAGAGAATTTTGGAAATTAATTAAAATTGATGTTTTATCATTTGTTCAAACAATCGTACAAAAAATTATTAAAAACAAATACAAAAGATATCTTTTAATCATAACATCACTAATAGTATTATTAAAGAAATTATTACAAAATGAAATAAACAATTGTTACGATTTATTCCAAACGATTTTATCAACGATAAATGCTGCACTTTCCCAAAGGGCCCCAATAACAGTTCCTTCTATATTACTATTGTTTTCTGAATCCCTTCCTGGTTTTAGTCAAGATAGGGCGTTTATGAACGTGATGAATAAATTAGAAGCTGCAGGGGTACCAACAGGTCCACTTTATGGTGAATCAAATGACATTGGTAATTTGGTTAAATCCGTAATCGATGGATATACAGAAGAAAAAGATGCAAATGCGTTTGTAAAAATTGTATTAAAAGGTGGGGTATTACCGGGACCGCCATTAGCGGGAGGAGCGGTAATTCCACCGGGTTTAATTTCAGGTGTAGGTAAAGAATTTTAAAATGGAATCAAATAGACTTAAAAATATTATAGAGAACGCTAAAGACAAATCAAATAAAGATTTATTTGAAGCGGAAGATTTTTTGTTTAAACAACACGAAGAACTTAAAACACACATAATCGATTTGACTCGTAAATTGGAATCCATTGAAAATTTACATCAAGTAATAATCACTGAAATTGAAAATAGAAAAGTATAATGAAAATAATTGATTTAGGTGTTTGTACTGACAATAATGACCCTAAAGGTTTAGGGAGAATTAGAGTTATTGATTACGATGATTATGTTGGTGGTAAATCAAATATTAAAGAAAACATTGAGAAATGGAGTAAAGATGACCCATTTATTGCAAACCCGTTTTTACCAAATAACATAAACTTTATTCCTGAACTTAAACAAGCAGTAAAAATAATCCGTTATGATACTGATAAGAGTACGGTAAACCAAGAGTATATTGCCGGACCTTTTTCAACAAGATATGATTTTAATTCCCAAGAATTTAACACACAAATATCACAAACATCTTATGGTGTTTCGGTTGAAGATAAAGCTGATATCATAAAAAATGAAGAAGGAACTTTACCCGAGAATTGTAAAAATACGTTGTCTAAATACAGAGACTATTCTGTAGGTGGTAAATATGGTTCGGACGCAATTTTCACTCAAGATGGTTTAGTATTAAGAGGTGGTAAACTTGTTCAAAAAGATGTTACGAGTAATCAAAATAAAGAACTTTTAATTAAAGGTTTTCCCATCGCGTCCGATAAAGTCGCTAAACTTCATTTAAAGAAATTTGGTCCTAAACAATTCATTGCTGAGGAAACAAAAATAGAAGAGATTACAGAAAACGCAAACCTCAAATTTATCATTGAGTATGATGTTAATGATTTGACTAATCCTAATTATGTAAATTTCTATGTTTACCAAGTAAAACCAAATGTTTCTAAAAAATATAACTCGAGTAATTTTACAGAGTCAACTCAAACCATTTCAGGTGAAACAATTTTTTTAACTGAATCAGGTAACACCTATACTTTTAGAAGTGATTTAAATTTGATTACCGACTATAGTGGTGCTACTTTAACAAAAAAGGTTCAATTAATTTATCAAGAAATTAGAAATAAAATAAGTACAATTCAGAGTAATGGTTTCACCGGAATAGTATCGTTTAAAATTTTAACTGACCTGATAGTCACACAAAGTGATTCAAACGTGTATCCATTCTTCTTTAGACCCACAGATGAGTTTCAAAATCGAACTGTAACAACAACAGAAGGTGAGAATAGATTGAAAATATTTAATAATGTAAAATTACCTGGCTCGACTTCAAAGTCTAGCTTAGTCTATAGTAAAGATAAGGTGAACCCCAACACAAGACAGGTCGAGAAATCTGTAAAAGTTTTAAAAAATGACAGTACATCGGTGGAGCAAACTTTCGGGAATGTTACCGCAGATAAAATTTTCCTGTTGTCAACAGATACAAATTTCACAGACAAAAAAATAGATTTCCCAACACTTAATTCATATGAATATGAACAATCCGATTATATCGAAAAAATAGACCCAAATACCTATTCATTAGTTAGAGGAGAAATTTTATTGGATTTTATAGATGCCATGTACAATGTACTTACAACACACGTACACAACATTAACAAACCGTATGTTAAATCGGATTACGACGCTCACACCAAATTGGATTTATTATACAATAAATTAAGAGATGAATTGATAAATAAATCAATTAAAATCAACTAAAATGATATTTATACTATAAAAGGAATGTCATACTATCGCTCATATTTTTCTAAAAACAATACTATAATTGAAAATAGTAGGGTCAACACCGCAAAAAATCCAACAACTGAGATTTATTATGGCGATGGGTATTCAAGATATATTTTTAAAGTTGATTTTACAGATTTACAATCTAAAGTAACTAATGGTGATTTAGTAATCACATCAGGAACGACACACTACCTGAAAATGACCAATACGGTAACCGGTGACCCTAAATTGGTAGGGGACGGTAAATCTAACGGAAAAAACCGTGCCACGTCATTCGATTTAATTCTTTTTACCGTACCACAATCATGGGATGAGGGTGTAGGTTATGATTACGAGTTCACCTCTTACGATGATAGTTTGGGTAATAAAATATACGATACTCGAGCATCAAACTGGTACGATAGAACAACAACTTCAGGATGGACGTATCCTGGTATTTACACGGGGGCAACAGTTTTACAGACAATACATTTTGATAATGGTAATGAGGATATTAACGTAAACATTACTAACTATGTTAATGGTATTATTGTTTCAGGTAACACTGACCATGGATTAGGTTTAGCTTTCACTTCAGCTTTTGAAACAATTACCACGGGAGAGACTCAACAATCAGTTGCGTTTTTCTCAAAATACACACAAACTTTTTTTGAACCATTTGTCGAATCTGTCTTTGATGACAGAATAGATGACAATAGACATAATTTCATTGAAGAGAGATATAATAATTTATACCTATACGTCACTAAGGGTTCCAATTTTTATAATTTAGATAGTAACCCTACGGTTGATATTTTAAACTCAAGTAGTGTTGCAATTTCGGGTTTGACAGGTCTGACTACCACAAGGATTAAAAAAGGTGTCTATAAAGTTAGATTTGGTTTGACAGGTCAGTTATGTGACGGTAAAAGATTCTTTTATGATAAATGGAAAGGATTATCCTTAGATGGTATATCAATAAGTAATGTGACTCAGAAATTTGTACCTAAACCGTTCACATCGGGATACAGTATTGGTGCAAATCCAACAGAAACACAAAACTATAAAATTCAATTCTCTGGCATAAAACAAAATGAAAAAATTATCAGAGGTGAATTGAAAAAGATTGTACTTTATTTAAAATCAATAGAACAGTCAAGAACCATTTTATTCGATGATGTTTATTATAGAATTTTCATAAAAGAAGGTAAAACAAATGTAATAGTCTACGATTGGACTAAAACAGATGTGACCAATGAAAATTCATTCTATTTAGATACTTCTTATTTAATACCAAGAGAGTATTATATTGAATTTAAAGCCAAAACTTACACTGAAGAAATATTTTATAATGATTACATCAAATTTGAAATATTATCAGAAAAATAAAAATATTTAATATTATGGACAATTTAGACGGAATTATTAAAATGCAATTAAGTAACTTTAAAGATGAAAAAGTTACTGA
>JACCDW011909865.1_pt1 | contig 15541 bp, 12 predicted proteins | sample 7449781 | NCBI WGS metagenome assembly JACCDW01 (sample SAMN15323449, study PRJNA562643) | freshwater metagenome | isolation source: river surface water | place: USA:Blue River Watershed | collected 2017-08-18
CATCGCCGCAGACCAGGCGGTCCATGGGGCGGGGGCTGATCATGTCTTGAATGACGCAGTGGATGGCGGCCTTTTGGTCAGCGGTTTCTTCAAAGCCGAAGTCGTTGGCAAAGGTTTCGTAGTCTTGCGGGCTGTAGCGGAAAGGATGGCCTTCGCGAGCAGCGCGGCGGGCATAAATGTTGAGCAACTCGGCGGCCGAATCGCGCACCTGCTCAGCCGCCTTGCGTTTGGCTTTTTCCCACTGACCCGAGCCGAGTTTGTGCAACGGTGCCTCGTCGGCGCTCACGCCGGTGTAGCGGCCAATCAATTGCAGCTGGCTCACGGGCACATACAGCGTGGCTTGGTCAGCGTATTCAAGGTGCAAGAACTCTTGCAGAGCCGGCGTGCCGTCCTCGTTTTTCTGGCCCATGTCCATGTTGATCAGGCCCCGGTAGCGGCCGATGCCGTGCTGGCTGTGCACCACCGGGTCGCCCACGTTCAGCTCACTCAGGTCTTTGATCAGCGCTTCAACGTCGCTGACTTGCTCCTGCTTTTTGCGGCGGCGTGTGGTGGGGCCCGCAGCAAAGAGTTCGGTTTCGGTGACCAGGTCAATACCGTGCTCAAACCAATGAAAACCGCTGACCAGTGCCGCCGTGGCCATGCCGACTTTTTCGTCGCTGGTCAAAAAATCCTCGAGGTTGTCGAAGACCGGTGGTGTGAGGCCGCTGGAACGCACGAAGTCAAGCAAACTTTCACGCCGGCCATCGCTTTCGGCCAGGATCAGCACACGGGTTTTGCTGCTGTGAATGTGGGCTTGTAGTCGGGCCAGCGGGTCTTCGGCGCCGCGCACAACCGTCAGCTCGGGCAGAGGCTGGGCGAGGGTGTTGTCAGCCACGTCCTGCGTGCCTGCGCGCAAAGCCAGTTGTGCGTGGCCATGGGTCAGGGTGTAGAACTGCTCAGCGCTCAAAAACAGCGATTCGGGTGGCAAAACGGGCCGCTCGGGGTCGCCCTGCACCAGGCGGTAGCGGTCTTTGGTGTCTTGCCAAAAGCGCTGGAAGGCGGGTTCCAGATCGCCGTGCAGCACCACGGTGGCCGCATCGGCCTGCCCAGCGCCCAAGTAGTCAAACACTGTGGCGGTTTCTTCAAAAAACAGCGGCAGGTAGTACTCAATGCCCGCCGTGGCCACGCCGTTGCCCATGTCTTTGTAGATGCGGCTCTTGGTCGGGTCCCCTTCGAGCAGTTCGCGCCAGCGGCTCCTGAACCGTGCACGCGCCGCCTCGTCCATCGGGAACTCGCGCCCAGGCAAGAGCCGCACTTCGGGCACAGGGTAGAGGCTGCGCTGGCTGTCGGGGTCAAAGGTGCGGATGCTGTCGATCTCGTCGTCGAACAGGTCCACCCGGTAAGGCACCAGCGAGCCCATGGGAAAGAGGTCAATCAAGCCGCCACGCACCGCGTATTCGCCGGGGCTGACCACTTGGCTGACGTGTGAGTAGCCCGCCAGCGTGAGCTGGGCCTTGAGCTGCGCTTCGTCCAGCTTTTGCTTGACTTTGAACTCGAAGGTGTAACCCGCCAAAAAGGACGGTGGAGCCAGCCGATACAGCGCGGTAGTGGCAGGCACCAACACCACGTCGGCGCTTTCGGGGTGATTGCGCTGCTTGATGCGCCACAGCGTAGCCAGCCGCTCGCTGATCAGGTCTTGGTGCGGAGAGAAGGTGTCATACGGCAGGGTTTCCCAGTCTGGGAACATGACGCAGCGCAGATCGGGTGCAAAAAACACCAGCTCGTCCATCAATCTTTGCGCGTCAGCCGCATCGGCAGTCACGATGGCGGTGAGCTTGCCTGCTTTTTTCTCGCGCTCGGCCAGCTGAGCCAGCAACACGGCATCGGCCGATCCGGTGGGGCGGGGCAGGGTGAATCGTTTGCCGGAAATCAGGCTGGGCAGTTGCATGGTGTGTGCGCTGGGCAATGGCGATGAAAAAGGCAAAACACCCCCCGCCGAAATGGAGGGGGGTGGAAAAGTTTGTAGACACTGCATTGTAGAAGTGGTGCCGAAGAGCCCCCACTTTGGCCATGGCCATGGGTCGCCGTTCAGGCGCAGGGCGACCTCCTACAATCTGAAGCCATGTCTTTGACTTCTGCCCATCCCCGTTTTCACGCCCTGATCCCTTGCGCGGGCACTGGCAGCCGTGCGGGCACCCCCATGCCCAAGCAGTACAAGACCGTGGCCGGGCAGCCGATGGTCATGCACACTGTGCAGGCCTTGGCGCAGGTGCAGCAAATCGCGCAGGGCTGGCTGGTGTTGTCGCACGATGATGACTTTGTCTGGCCTAACGGCGCTCTTTGGCCTGAGCGCTTTGCCAGGCTGAACTGCGGCGGGTCCACCCGGGCAGAAAGCGTTTTCAACGGTCTGAGCGCCATGCTGGCCGCTGGCGTGCCTGCTCGAGACTGGGTGCTGGTGCACGACGCAGCACGTTGTCTGGTCGCGCCCGAGGCGGTCACGTTGCTGATCGAGACGTGTCAGGATGACCCGGTTGGTGGCTTGCTGGCCTTCCCGCTGCCAGACACGCTCAAGACGCAGACACGAGGTGATGTGCCTCGTGTGGAGGCCACCGTGCCGCGTGAAGGCAAATGGCTGGCGCAGACCCCGCAGATGTTTCGTGTGGGTCCGCTGCACCAAGCGCTTGAGGAGGTGGCAGCCTCGGGGTTTGCGGGCATCACCGACGAAGCCAGCGCCATGGAGCGGCAAGGTTTGTCTCCCCGTTTGGTGCCAGGCTCAGCCATGAATTTGAAAGTCACTTACCCGGCAGACTTTGCGTTTGCCGAGGCTGTTTTAAAGGCAAAACCATGAATATCCGCATTGGTGAAGGCTGGGATGTGCACGCACTGGTGCCTGGACGGCAGCTGATTTTGGGTGGGGTCGAAATTCCCCACACCGCTGGTCTTTTGGGCCATTCCGACGCCGATGTCTTGTTGCATGCAATCACCGATGCGGTGTTGGGGGCAGCAGGCTTGGGCGACATTGGGCGGCATTTTCCGGACACGGATGCCCAGTTCAAGGGGGCCGACTCCTCCGCTTTACTGACCGAAGCCATGCGCCGCGTGCGTGCACAAGGCTGGGAGCTGGTGAATGTGGATAGCACCATCGTGGCCCAGGCGCCGAAATTGGCGCCTCACATGGCGGCCATCAACGCTGGCGTGGCCAAGGCGCTGGGCGTGAAAGCGGATCAGGTGAATGTGAAAGCCAAAACAGCTGAAAAGCTGGGCCCTGTCGGCATGGGCCAGAGCATGGAAGCTCGGGCTGTGGCCTTGCTGCGACGCGCTTGATCTGTTCTGTGCCTTGACCTTTTTGTGATCAAGGCAATTTATACAAGGCCGTGCTGCGCAGATCTTTGCGAATCGCCTGCAGTGCATCGCGTCTTTGTGTCAATTCTTCAACCGTACAAATGTGCCCAGAGGCGCTGGGTGCTCGTTCAAAGTGGCGTTGTCCCAAGATGCTGGCACCTTCCTGGCGGTAACTGCTGCGGTAGCTGATGCCTGCTTGGTTTTGTTGGAGACCTTTGGGCATCGACAAAAGCTGCGCATGGGAGGGCAAGTGCAATTCAAATGTTTCCTCGATCTGGAGGGGCACACACAACATGTCAAAGCGACGATCTGCATCCAGTTGAGGCCCCAAATTGTTCAATACGTAGATGGGCAGGCTGGAAATCATCGGGTGAGGATTGATGCTCACAGCTTCTGGGTTGTTTAGGAACTGAGGTAACTCCAGCTGGGTGCTCATGCTTTGAGTTTGTGTCAGGCGTTGGACCGCAGGATATTGCACAAAGCCCTTGCCTTTAAGTCCCGCGGTCTGCAAAAAGCGTTGTACTGCGGCACCTGAAAATCCTGTGGGTATTTGTGCCAACTGGTTTTGCATAGTGGTAGCCGCTTCACCCACTGTGTTGACTTGAATGTCGGCTTGGGCATTTCCTTGTGCATCGATGCGCCAGATGGCACGAACTTGAACGCGGTTGTCTTTGGCTTCAAAAGTCGGGGTGCGCATATCCTTAGCCCCGTTCTCCAAAGCCACCACCACGGGTTTGGCGCTGTCTGTCCATGGCAATTTTCCAAATGGAATGTGGTTTGCCGTGGGGTCCGTGAACAAGTTCAGGCTGGGAATGTAGACCAACACGTGGTTATAAAAGGAAGCCGCAACAGGCGGTATCCAGTCGGCATTGGCGGTGTTGATGAGGGCCGGTGCTGAATCGATGTCGACGGCTTTAAGCAGGCTCATCATCAACAAAGTGTGGTCTTTGCAATCGCCATAGCGATTCTTGACGATGTGCGCTAGATCATGGGGGATATAACCACCAGCACCGATAAAGACTGCGACATAGCGCATCTCTTTGGCGATCCACTGCGCAATGGCTTTGGCTTTGTCGTGATCGGTCTGCTGGCCTTTTGTGATTTGCTCTGCCAAAGCTTGAATCTCTGGGGTGATCTGTATTTTTTGCCGAGTGGCGGTGCCAAAAGTATCAGCCAGGGCTTGGCGTGAGGGCAGGGTGGAGTACATCCAATGCGGCAACAACTTCAAGCCATTGGCCATTTGCAATTCATCGCTTGTGCTGCTGCTTCGGCTTTGCATACGCCAAATCCTGCGGCCGTTCTCTGTGGCTTCTTGCGTCGTGAAGCCTTGCGCAAACACCTGCAAGGGCATCGCTTGTGACGCTGTCAATTGGATTGTGTACGACTCAATATCAAAGGTGTTGACCAAATAGTCGTAATGTGAAAGCCATTGTGGCAAAGCGGTGCGATGCGTTTGCTTGCGATATCGGATATGGGTTTTGTCACCCTTTTGAACGCTAGGAAAAGTCACCTGAAGGGTATTCAAGCCTGGCCAGCTGATGTTGGTTCCGGGTGCCAAAAATCCTTTTTGCTCATGGATTTGTTCTGCTAGTACTGGAATCTTTTGTCCATCTTGCTTTTCGGTGTAAGCCTCTTCGATCTGCACAGATTCAAGCGCTGGATTGAACGAGGTGGAGAATTTACCGACTGTGAGGGCGCCCGCATCGGACAGTGCTTGTCTCTCCAGCACAACTACCTGCTTGCTGGTGTAGTCCGCTGCGATGTCTTCAAGATGCTCAATCTTGGTTATTTTGAGCTGAGAGGCTAGCGTGCCAAAGCCTTGAGCCAGTGTTGGCGGCATCGTCAAACAGATGCTTAGCAACAAGGTCCATTTCAAAATAATCACCTTATTAAATTGGTTCAAGCTCATGATTCCTCCCAGCGTGTGTCTGTTTTTCTGTTGTTGTCTTTAATCGAATATCGGGGGTATGGCGACGGGTGTTTCTACATGTATCAGCAGGTCACCCGGCTGGCATTGCAAGACAGTGCAAATTTTGCTTAAGGTGTCAAAGCGCACGCCTTTGACTTTGCCTGACTTGAGCAAAGACAAATTGGTTTCCGAGATTCCAATCAGTTCTGCCAACTCCTTGGAGCGCATCTTTCTTCGGGCCAACATCAGATCAAGCTCCACCACGATCGGCATCAGATGAACTCCTTGTTTTCTTGATCGATGCGCCGCCACTGTTTGCAAAGCATGCCCATCATGATCAAACACAGGCAAACCATCAGAGTCATACCGTCATGGATGCTGTATTGCCATTTGAAAATCCATTGGTCCATGGGCAAATGCCATTGCAACAATAGGTTGCGCAAAGGCCTTATCAACAGGGTCAAGGCCCAAGCTGCACAGATGTGTGCGACACAAAGGTTAAAGCGTTCAATCACCACTTCATGGAGACCGCCGTTTTGATGCCAAAGCCATGCCGCTTTTGCTCCGTGCCACCAGCCTTGCAGCAGCAGGCTCCACAACAGGGTGTCCACCACGCGAGCAGCCTCGCGCTGCCACGATGCCATCTCCTGCAGATTGAGTCCTAAAAATACGCCCATCCACTGGCGCACTTGAGTGGCATCGTTCCAGAACGTGCTCAGGAGGATGAGCTTGTAAAAAACGAAGAGGAAACCGGCAAGCACCATGCCGAAAGGAACCCATTTTGTTGATTTCATGGATAAATAAATTTATGTAATACGTAAATTTATTATTCATTTTCTATGACAAAAAAGAACCCGGGAAAACCCGTGCTTCCATGTTTATGGAGGGTCATGCGGCGCAGCGCGGTACGGTCAATTCGTCAACCAAGAGAGACAGGCTTTCCCCTGTACTGCAAGGAGGATCAGTCGTTGGTCGCTTGCCTGAACTTCATCAGGGCCATCAAGCCCCCCGCGCTGTTGTTGAACACGGAAAACGTGCCCCCCATGCGCTGAACTGAGCGCTCCACAATGGCCAGGCCCAAGCCGGAACCTGTGGCCGACGTTCGGGCGGCATCGCCTCGGAAAAACGGTTGGGTCAGGTTGCGCAAGGCCTCGCTGGAGACCCCCGGGCCTTGATCTCGCACACGCAGCAGGACCCAGCCGTCGTGGACACGCGCCACAATTTCGACCCGTGTCACCCCGTCAGAAGGGCTTTGGCCGTAGCGGCGGGCATTCTCAAGCAAGTTCGACAGCACACGGCCGAGCTCGACGGTTTCGGCTTTAACGTGGAGGTCTTCGTCCACATCCACTGTGATTTCAAAACGCGGGTTGTTGCGCCAAGGGCCAATGCTGCGGCTGATGACGCCTGATAACAATACCGGACCCAACTCGGTGGGCTCAGGCCGGGCGTAGTCCAAAAACTTGTCAATGATGGCGTCCAGTTGCGCGATGTCAGCGGCCATCAGATCCCGTGTTTCCAGGTCGGCCACGCTCAGCTCGGTTTCAAGTCGCAATCGGGCCAGTGGCGTGCGCAAGTCGTGTGAGATACCGGCCAGCATCAAAGCCCGCTCTTGTTCAATTTTGGCCAAGCGCTCGGCCATGCGGTTGAAGCCGATGTTGACTTCCCTGATTTCGCTGGTGGCTGCGTCTTCGTCAAGCGTGGAATTATTGAAATGGCCGTCACGCACCTGGCTGGCGGCGAATGACAGGCGCTTGAGCGGGCGGTTGATCAAGCCGGCCATCATGGCAGCGCCCCCCAGCGAGAGCGCCAGCGTGATGCCCAACCAGGTCAGCCAAGCTGAGCCCCCCAGAGGTCGCAGACGTTCTGGGTCCATCTGGAGCCAATAGCTGTCGCGCTCCATCTTGAAACCCACCCACAGTCCCTCTTCATCGTTCACGCGTGAGGCGATCACAGTACCCGGGCCCAGGCGCTTGACCAACTCTTCGATCAGCTGTTTTTCCATGCCCGAGGAGCCGAACGGCACGATCCGGTCACCAGGCTCTCGGGTCTGAATGCTGACATCCTCTTCGTCGGCCAACATTTTGAGAAGAGCCACCCGCGCAATGGCGTCGGAATGCATCAGCGCAGTTTTGGTCAAATTGACCACCGTGGCAATCTGATGCGCATTGCGCAAGATACGGGGCTCGTACTCTTGGGTACGGAACATTTGCAGCCAAGCCAGACTGCTGCACAAGATCAACAAAGCCAGCAAAAAGAACGTGCGCCAAAACAGGCTGAATTTGAGCCTGCGCGGCGCGCGTTCGGCTGGCGGGCCTTCGTCGATCGCGTTGTCAGAGGTGGTCACGGCTGGCCGTCAGGAACAAACACATAGCCCACGCCCCAAACCGTCTGAATGACTTTGGGTGAAGCGGGGTCGGCTTCGATCATTTTGCGCAGTCTGGAGATCTGCACGTCCAAGCTGCGGTCAAAAGGTTCGAAGTCACGGCCACGCGCCAGTTGGGCCAATTTGTCACGCGTCAAAGGCTGTTTTGGATGGCGTGCCAAGGCCTTGAGCATGGCAAATTCGCCGCTGGTCAAGGCGATGTCTTCGCCCGCTTTGGTCAAGGAGCGCTTGCCCAGATCCAGCGAAAATGCCCCGAATACGATGACCTCGTTGTCACCAGATGCGGGGGCTCCGGGCACCTCATTTTGAGGTCTGCGGCGCAACACAGCATGTATGCGGGCCAACAACTCACGGGGGTTGAAGGGTTTACCCAAGTAATCGTCAGCGCCGATATCGAGGCCGGTGATGCGGTCCACATCTTCGACTTTGGCGGTCAACATGATGATGGGCGTCTTGACACCTGAGTGACGCAGACGTCTGCAAATGCTCAAACCATCTTCGCCGGGCAGCATCAAGTCCAGCACCATCAGGTCAACGGCTTCCCTTTGCAAGATACGGTCGAGGGCACGGCCATCTTCGGCCAGCAAAACATCGAAACCTTCTTGCGACAAAAAACGGCGCAACAGGTCGCGAATTCGGGCGTCATCGTCAACGATGATGATTTTGTCAAGGCGGGATGATGTGCTCATGGTTTTACTGGGCTGTCCAACCGCCGTCCATGTTCCAGGCCACGCCGCGAACGTTGTTGCCTGCAGGTGAGCAGAAGAAAACGGCCAAATCGCCCAGTTCTTCGGGGGTGGTGAATTGCATGGACGGCTCTTTTTCTTGCAGCAGGACTTTTTTGGCTTCTTCGTTCGACAAGCCCATGGCGGCTGCTTTGGCGTCCACTTGTTTTTGCACCAGCGGTGTCAAAACCCAACCAGGGCAAATGGCGTTGCAGGTGACTCCGGTGGTGGCGTTTTCAAGGGCGGTCACTTTGGTCAGGCCCACCACACCATGCTTGGCGGCCACGTAGGCTGATTTTTCGGCTGAGCCGACCAGACCATGAATGGAGGCCACGTTGATGATGCGACCCCAGTTGGCAGCTTTCATGGCGGGCAGGGCCAAGCGGGTCGCATGGAAGGCACTGGTCAGGTTGATCGCGATGATCGCGTCCCAGCGCTCGACCGGAAAGTCTTCGATCTTGGCCACATGCTGGATACCAGCGTTGTTGACCAAGATGTCCACACGGCCAAACGTGTCAGCGGCAAACTTCATCATGGCTTCAATTTCGCTGGCTTTGCTCATGTCAGCGCCGTGGAAGGCGACTTTCACGCCCAAGGCGGCAATCTCAGCTTTGGGGCCTTCAGCGTCGCCAAAACCATTCAGGACAATGTTGGCACCTTGCTTGGCCAGTGACTTGGCAATCCCCAAGCCGATACCACTTGTTGAACCCGTGACCAGCGCTGTTTTACCTTGCAACATGATTTCCGCTCCGAAAGATGAATTAGGATGTTCAAAAGTCCATTATGGCGCTGCTGAAGCTCAGTTTTGACTGACAAGTGCTCAGATTGTTTCCTATTGTCATGACCTCCAAGCCAGATCAACCTTTGCTCGAATTCGTGTCTTGTCCCCATCCCGAGGGGCAGCACCGCATGGCTTATTGGCGCTGGGGTGATTTGCAGGCGCGTCATGTGGTAGTTTGCGCCCACGGCTTGACACGCCAGGGGCGTGACTTTGACCGATTGGCGCAAGCCCTGATCGCGAAAAGCCCACATCCCTTGCAAGTCATTTGCCCCGATGTGGTGGGGCGCGGTCGAAGTGAATGGCTGAACCAAGCGGCTCGGTATCAGATTCCACAATACGCAGCGGACATGCTGGCCATGTTGGCTCAGGTGAACGCTCAGTTGGGCACTGAAAAGCCCATACAGACGCTGGATTGGGTGGGCACCAGCATGGGCGGCCTGATCGGGATGGTGTTGGCTGGGCAAGCTGGTTTGCCATTGCCTGCGCCCATTTGCCGCCTGGTTTTGAACGATGTGGGGCCCGCCATCACCTGGAGCTCGATTGAGCGCATGCAAACCTATGTGGGGCAATATGGGCAATACCGCGACCTGGATGAAGCCGCTGCCGTGATGAGGGCCTTGTCTTCAGGCTTTGGCCCTGTGCCGCATGATCTCTGGCTGGCCATGTCGTCGCACATGACACGCCCCGGCCCAGATGGCACGTTGACTTTGCATTACGACCCCGCCATCGGTGTCCCCGTGCGCGGCATGACGCCGGAGCTTGCAACGGCTGCTGAGGCGGCACTCTGGGCTTTGTATGACCAGATTCAAGCACCAACTCTGCTGATTCGGGGGCAAGACTCTGACCTGCTGACCCCGGAAACGGCCCTGGCCATGACACAGCGCGGCCCCCGCGCACAGCTGCAAACATGGTCTGGATTTGGCCACGCTCCCACGCTGACCAGTGAAGAGCAGATGGCCGTGGTCACGCAATTTTTGCTGGGTGCGTGACAACATGGTCAGCCCCACCTCCAGTCATTCCGCGAGCCCGATGTCAGCATCGAGCCGCTTGCACGCCTCGCATGTTCCCCCCGTGATGCTGGCCACGGCCGATGGGTCTGAACAGGCTGACACCCTGGCCAAAGCCCGTGCCTTTGCAGAACCTTTGCTGGGTGCTGAAACGCTGGACACCGGAGAAAACATCTTGGTCCACGCCGACGCGGTGGCGGCCATCTTGGCGGACATTGGTGGCTCTGTGGCCATGCAGGCGGCCAGTTATCTGGTTTATGCGTGCCCGCATCTGAACAAACCCGAAGAGGTCATGGCCAAGGCGTTCGGGCCGCACTTGGCCCAGTTGGCGATGCAAACCAACCAATTGGTGCATGTGCAGCGCTTGTCCAGAGCGGCCGAGTTGAATACGCAGGGGCCAGACAACACGCCCCTTAGCCCCCGTTTGCAGACCGAGAACGTGCGCAAGATGCTGCTGGCGTTCAGTCGCGACTTGCGCGTGGTCATGCTGCGCCTGGCCTCTCGCCTGCAAACCCTGCGACATTACGCGGCCACCAAGCTGCCTGTGCCACCGGTCTTGGCAAGCGAGTCCCTCCAGGTGTTTGCGCCGCTGGCCAACCGCTTGGGCATCTGGCAAATCAAATGGGAGATGGAGGACCTGTCCTTCCGTTTTCTTGAACCCGCCACCTACAAAGACATTGCGAAGCTGCTGGACGAAAAGCGCACTGAGCGCGAAAAGTACATGGTGGACTTGCGCCAGCGTCTGCAGCAAGCCCTGGCCAGTCAAGCCATTCAGGCCCAAGTGGAGGGGCGGCCCAAGCACATTTACAGCATCGTCAAAAAGATGCGGGGCAAGTCGCTGCCATTTGAGCGGGTGTTTGATGTGCGCGCACTGCGTGTGGTGGTGCCCAATGTGGCCGATTGCTACCAAGTGCTCAGCTGGGTGCATGAGCATTTCACACCGATCTCAGAAGAGTTTGACGACTACATTGCCAAACCCAAAGCCAATGGCTACCAATCGCTGCACACCGTGGTCCGCGATGCAGATGGTGGACCCATTGAAGTGCAAATTCGCACCCAAGCCATGCATGAACACGCCGAGCATGGCGTGGCTGCACACTGGGCCTACAAAGAAGCCGGTGCCAAAGGCTATGCAGGGGTGTCTGCCAACAGCGAATACGACACCAAAATTGCGGTGCTGCGCCAATTGCTGGCCTGGGAACGTGATTTGTCCGGGGCTGCACAAGTTCAGAGCCAGGACAAAGGCTTATTTGACGACCGCATTTATGTGCTGACGCCAGACGCCGCGGTGGTTGAGCTGCCACAAGGCGCCACGCCCATCGATTTCGCATACACCGTGCATACCAATCTGGGCCATCGTTGCCGAGGTGCCAAAGTGGATGGCGCCATGGTGCCGCTCAGTACCCAACTGGCTAACGGTCAAACGGTGGAAATCACAGCGGTCAAAGAGGGCGGGCCATCGCGCGATTGGCTCAACCTCGAATTGGGCTACTTGGCCAGCCCTCGTGCCCGCTCCAAAGTCCGCGCCTGGTTCAATGCGCAGATCAGCGAAGAAACCATTTCACGGGGCCGAGAAGCCGTCGAAAAACTGCTGCAGCGCCTGGGGCGAACCGCGATGCGCCTGGATGACTTGGCCAGCCAGCTGGGCTTTAAATCGGCAGATGGCTTGTTTGAAGTCGTGGGCAAGGACGAGTATTCGCTGCGCAATATCGAGGTCTTGCTCAACCCACCTGAGCCCGCTCTGGAGCCCGACGAGTACTTTCAAAAGAAGTTCAAAGGCGCTGTGGCCCGAAAATCGCCCTCCGGGGTGCTGGTGGTGGGGGTCGATTCATTGCTCACGCAGCTCTCGCGCTGCTGCAAACCTGCGCCACCCGATGCCATCAGTGGCTTTGTCACACGCGGCAAGGGCGTGAGTATTCACCGTCAAGACTGCAGTAACTTCCGTGAACTGGCTTCGCGCCACGCAGAGCGGGTGATTGACGTGCGCTGGGGCGACAACAAAGGCCCAGATGCTTCGGTTTACCCGGTCGATGTGGCAGTCGAGGCGTTTGACCGACAAGGTCTGTTGCGTGATATTTCCGAAGTCTTTGCCAAAGAAAAGATGAACGTGATCGGTGTGCAAACCCAATCGGTCAAAGGCACGGCCTGGATGACCTTCACGGTGGAAATCAACGATGCCGTCACATTGAACAAAGTATTGGGCAGTGTGCGGGGTGTCAAAGGGGTGCGTGCGGCACGCAGGCGATAAAACACGTCAAAGTTGGAATGCGGTCCTCAAAAGACGTTTTTTTGCCGCTATAATTCAAGGCTCCAACAGGCGCGTAGCTCAGTTGGTTAGAGCACCACCTTGACATGGTGGGGGTCGCTAGTTCGAATCTAGTCGCGCCTACCAAATTTTTTGGTAGATAAATCAAGCACTTAGCGGAAACGCTCGGTGCTTTTTTTTCGTTGGCGTGGCTTGAAAAGCATTTGTTGGCGTAGGCTCCGTCATTTCTCCGCCAATCCAGCGCCCCTGTGTGCCACAGGTTGCAAAGACGCGCCTTTCAAGCAAGCATCGACATCACGGCTTGTTGGGTGTTTTGAGCGAGCAGGACTGCAATTGCGCCAGCGTCACAAACAACAGCGCCCGTTCGTGTGTGCACTCCAGAACGACGGGCGGTGCCACGCCCGCGTCCAGCGCTTCTTTCCAACGCATCGCGCACAGGCACCAACGATCGCCTGCTTTCAATCCAGCAAATCGGTATTCGGAGCGCGGCGTCACAAGGTCGTTGCCTCGTGTCAGCGAAAAGTCCAGAAACTCTTGAGTGACTTTCGCGCAGACGACATGGCTGCCCTGGTCATGTTCGTCTGTGTTGCAGCAGCCGTCCCGGTAGTACCCTGTCAAAGGGTCATAAGAACACGGGACCAGCGCTTCGCCCAAGACGTTCAATGCGTTTTGACTCATGGTTTTTAGATCTTCACAACGACGAATGACCGACTTGAGTCCCAGACACAAGGGTTTTGCGTCCAGGACACCATTGGGCGGCAATCAGGCCGCGACCATGCCCTGATGCCGCAGCAAAGCGTCCAGGCTCGGCTCTCGCCCACGGAATGCTTTGAACGACTCCAGTGCCGGGCGGCTGCCACCGGCTTCCAGAATGGCTTGACGGTACAAGCGGCCCGTTTCCACACTGGGTGTCCCGTCGGCGGCTGCCGTTTCTTCAAACGCGGCATAGGCGTCTGCGCTCAGGACCTCGGCCCATTTGTAGCTGTAGTAGCCTGCTGCGTAACCGCCTGCAAAGATGTGGCTGAAGGTGTGGGCCATGCGGTTGAAGGCAGGCGGGCGCATCACGGCCACTTCGTCGCGCACCTGCTGCAAAAGCGGCATGAAGTCTTGCGCCGGGTCGTGTTCTGCGTGCACCAGCATGTCGAACAGCGAAAACTCGATCTGCCGCAGGGTTTGCAGGCCGCTTTGGAAGTTTTTGGCGGCCAGCATCTTGTCAAACAGCGCACGCGGCAGGGGCTCGCCGGTCTCCACATGGGCAGTCATGTGGCGCAGCACCGACCATTCCCAGCAGAAGTTTTCCATGAACTGGCTGGGCAACTCGACCGCGTCCCACTCGACGCCGCTGATGCCCGAGACATCGCGCTCGTTCACTTGGGTGAGCATGTGGTGCAGGCCATGACCGAATTCGTGGAAGAGGGTGATCACGTCGTCGTGCGTGAGCAGTGCGGGCTGACCGTTCACGCCTTCGGCGAAGTTGCACACCAGGTGCGCCACAGGCGTTTGCAGCACGCCGGTGTCGGGGCGCTGCCAGCGGCCGCGCACATCGTCCATCCAGGCTCCTCCGCGTTTGCCCGCTCGGGCAGGTGGGTCGAGGTAGAACTGACCCACCAATTGGCCTTCGCGTTCAATGCGGTAAAAACCCACGGCCGGGTGCCAGACGGGCGCTTGATCGGCGCGGATGTTCACCTCGAACAGGGTTTCGATGATCTTGAACAGACCGGCCAGCACCTTGGGCGCGGTGAAGTACTGCTTGACCTCTTGTTCGCTGAAGCTGTAGCGGGCTTCTTTGAGCTTTTCGCTCAAGTAGGGCACGTCCCAAGCGTTGAGCGCACCGGTAATGCCGAGGGCGTTGGCTGCGAATTCGCGCAAGTCGGCCAGGTCTTTTTCGGCGAAAGGACGGGCCTTGGTGGCCAGATCGCGCAAAAAGGCGGTGACTTTTTCTGGCGATTCGGCCATCTTGGGCACCACCGACACTTGGGCGTAGTTGTCGAAGCCCAGCAAGCGGGCTTCCTCTTTGCGCAAGGCCAGAATTTCTTTCATCAAGTCGGTGTTGTCGTACTGCTTGGCGTCTCCCGCCGCCTGATCCGAGGCGCGAGTGACATGGGCTTTGTAGAGCTGTTCGCGCAAAGCTCCACTGTCGGCAAATTGCATGACAGGCAGGTAAACCGGCATTTTGAGCGACAGGCGGTGGCCTTCCTGACCATCCTTTTGGGCCGCGTCGCGGGTGGCCTGCACCACATCAGCAGGGACGCCCTTGAGCTGGTCTTCGCTCACGTACAGAACAAATTTATCGGTCGCATCCAGCGTGTTTTCGCTGAATTTTTGTGTAATTTCAGCCAAGCGCTCCTGGATCGCGGCATAGCGTTCTTTGGCCGCGCCCTGCAACTCGGCACCTCCCAAGACAAAGGCGCGCAGAGCGTTTTTGTGGGCTTGGGTTTGCTCGGCGTTCAGGCTGCTTGGGTCGATGGCTTTGTATTTCGCGTACAGGCGTTCGTCGCTGCCCAAGCGGGTCCAGAACTCGGTCACGCGGGGCAGGGCGGCGTTGTAGGCGGCGCGCAGCTCTGGCGTATCGGCCACGCTGTTGAGGTGTGAGACCGCGCCCCAGGCGAGCCCCAGGCGCTCTGTGCTCACGTCCAGGTTGCGGGCGATGGCTTTCCAGTCGGCCGGAAAGTCGTCGGCTGTGACTTTTTCAAGTGCCTGGTCTGCGGCGGCCAGCAGTTCGTCCATGGCGGGGGCCACATGCTCGGGGGCAATGCGGTCAAACAGGGGCAGTCCGGAGGTGTCGAGAAGAGGGTTGCTTGCGGTCATGGTGGTTTCCGGTGGTTCTGGTGAATCCGCGATTCAAGCCAAAGGATGACACGGGTCAGTTTTCATGTGCCTTGTGGGGTTTTGGCATGCCCGATGATGCCGGGAATCCCTGCGCTTATTTGGCGACGCGTTCAGCCGCTTCAAGGGTATTGACCAGCAGCATGGTGATGGTCATGGGGCCAACGCCGCCGGGCACGGGGGTGATGTGGCTGGCGACTTCTTTCACGCCCTCAAAGTCCACGTCACCGCAGAGTTTGCCTTCGTCGTTGCGGTTCATGCCCACGTCCAGCACCACCGCACCGGGCTTGACCATGTCGGCCGTCAGCACATTGCGCTTGCCC
>JACCDW011343880.1_pt1 | contig 15536 bp, 15 predicted proteins | sample 7449781 | NCBI WGS metagenome assembly JACCDW01 (sample SAMN15323449, study PRJNA562643) | freshwater metagenome | isolation source: river surface water | place: USA:Blue River Watershed | collected 2017-08-18
AGACTTAATTTATCCTGCAAAACCGACTGAACCGTCGTTGCATTTGGCTGAATTTGGTAGCCATGAAAAGAGCCGCCATCGTACGAAAAAGCGATTAGATAGCGGCTCATTTTATTTATTTCATTAATGCAGTTTCTAAAGCCGTATCAAAAGATTGATAAGCTGCAGCCACTGAACTTAATTTAGCTCCATCTGCTATGATATCAGTTCCTTGAACAGAACCTAATGCAGAGAACTTAACTCCTTGTGCTTGCAAAGCTGCCTCAAAAGCTGCCTTCTTAGAAGCATCCACTGAAACAACCACACGAGATTGCGCTTCACCGAACCAGAACGCATCCTGGCGAATTGAAGCATCTGAGTTTACACTGAAACCTAATCCACGAGGGAAAGCAGACTCAGCCAAAGTCACTAATAAACCACCATCCGATACGTCGTGCGCTGATTCGATTAATTTATTTTCAATTAAAGACGTAATCGCCTTTTGTAATTTCTGTTCTGTCGCTAGATCAAAATGCGGTGCTGGAGTTGCTTTGATACCTTTGTAAGAATATACATATTCAGACGAAGCGATATCATTAACCGACTCCCCTACTAAATAGATGGCATCGCCCTCTTTTTTGAAGTCCAAAGTCATCTTATTCTCTGGCTTCTCTAAAATACCTAACATACCAATCGTCGGAGTTGGGAATACCGGACCTTCATCAGATGATTGATTGTAGAAGGAAACGTTACCACCAGTTACCGGAGTCTCAAACGCCTCACAAGATTTTTTCATACCCTTAATTGCACCTACGAATTGCCAATATACTTCTGGAACGTATGGATTACCAAAGTTCAAGCAATTCGTAATCGCCACCGGAACACCACCTGAGCAGACAATGTTACGAGCCGCTTCTGCCACTGCCATCGCACATCCTTCTTCTGGATCAGCGTTTACATAGCGTGAATTACAATCCACTGTGATAACAATTGATTTTTGTGATCCATGAACCTTCACCACAGCCGCATCAGAAGGTGCATTCGTGTTACGGTTCGCACGACCAATCGATGAATCGTATTGTTGAGCTACCCACTTCTTCGAAGCGATATTTGGGTGATTCATCATGTAGTTCAAGGCCTTAGGTAATTCTTCCTTCGGCAAATCAGCTACTGAATCGATTTTAAATTTCTTAAATTCTTGGTAGTAAGCAGGCTCTTTGTATTCTCGGTGATAAACCGGAGCTCCACCACCTAATACTAAATCATCTGCCGGAACATCCGCCACTAAAACACCATCTTGATAGAATTGAAGACGTTTCGTGTCAGTAACCGTACCGATTTGCTCACAGTTTAGATCCCATTTATCAAAAATACGTTTCGCCTCGTGCTCACGACCTTTCTCCACGACGATTAACATACGCTCTTGAGACTCTGATAAAAGTATCTCAAATGGTTGCATATTCGGTTGACGCGTAGGGACTTTGGAAAGATCAATAATCATACCATGTTCCCCTTTCGCAGACATTTCAGACGTCGAGCAAATAATACCCGCCGCACCCATATCTTGAATACCGATCACACATCCTGCTTCGATGATTTCCAAAGAAGCCTCTAACAACAATTTCTCCTGGAATGGATCCCCTACTTGAACAGCAGGTAATTTCTCCGACGATTTCGCCGTAATATCCTCCGATGCAAAACTAGCACCCCCAATTCCATCTTTTCCTGTCGCAGAACCTACAATAAATACCCCATTACCTACACCATACGATATAGCTGAGGCTTGCGTACCTACTTTTAATATACCTGCTGAAAACGCATTCACTAGCGGATTCACATTATAACAATCATCAAATTGAACCTCACCACCTACGGTAGGAATTCCAAAGGCATTACCATAATCACCAATCCCCTTCACTACACCTTTCACTAACCACTTCGTTTTCGCTAAATCAATATTTCCAAAACGCAAAGAATTCAATTGCGCAATCGGACGTGCACCCATCGTGAAAATATCACGGTTGATACCACCCACACCAGTCGCCGCACCTTGGTAAGGCTCAAGCGCAGACGGGTGATTATGCGATTCAATCTTAAATGCACAACCTAAACCATCTCCTAAATCCACTAAACCCGCATTTTCCTCGCCAGCCTTGGCTAACATACGTGGCGAGTCTTTTGGTAAAGTCTTCAACCAAACAATTGAATTCTTATAAGAACAGTGCTCAGACCACATAACTGAGAAAATCGACAATTCGGTGAAGTTAGGCTTGCGACATAAAATCTCTTGAATGCGATCATACTCTTCGGGCAATAATCCTAATTTTTTGGCTGTTTCGACGGTGGGAAGTGTTCCGATTGATTCCACTTAATTGAGTTTAAAATTGAAATGCAAAGATACAAAATCTAGAGTAGAGAGCAAAGAGTAAAGAGTAAAGAGTGGAGATAAAAAACTTGTAAAATATCTCTTATCTCTACTCTATAATCTATAATCTCTAACCTCTAACCTCTGATTTAAAAAGTAAACGGTGGTTTAACCACCGTTTACTTTTTAAATCCCCCAATACTCCCGATCCTCCGGAACATCGACGTCCCTAAATTTGTCTGAAAAGTGAATGATCTCACAAAGCATTGGATTTTGGCGCCAAAATTTTCCCAAACCTTGATCTCCACTCCAACGACTAAAAAGCGGACGCAAAGCCTTCGGGATAAGTACAGGTGGTGAATTAACCCCTTGGAAAGATGCAACAATGGCTCGATCTGGATTCGCAAGAGATATGATATTTTTCATGTGTGCATTGGTCAAAAAAGGCAAATCACACAAAAGAACTAAAACCGCTTTTTGTTGATCAATTGCTCTAAGTCCAACAGCAAGTGATTCTCCCATTCCCTTTTCCCATTTTTCCACTTGAACATAAGATAGCCGAGGAAATTCTTTTTGTAGATTCTCGATGATTTTTACCGTCTTTTCCACTTCTGCACCTAAACAAACGACCACCTCCTCACAGACACTAAATGATAAGCGTATTGAACGCTCTAAAAGGCTTTGGCCCTGATAAACCAATAATTGCTTTGCTTCACCTAATCGAGACGATGCACCCGCTGCTAGAATTAATCCGGTCATTTGAACTTTTGAATTTCACTAATTTAAATAAAAATAATTAAAGCTTAGGTGCTAATTTTAGGGGATGCTTCGAGATAATGAAATCCAATTTATTCAAGAGAACTTACACAGGGACCCGGTGGCGATTGCTTTAGAGGCTGCAAAGTACCCTGATTTAGACATTCCTATTTTAGTAGGCCAAATCAAAGCCAGACAAAAACTCAAAGACAAAATGCCTGGTTGGGTGGCAAATAAAAGGGTATTTTTCCCTCCTTCTTTGGCCTTAGAACAATCATCATCAGAGAAAACGGCCCATTTTAAAGCCAGTTTAGTGAAAGGGAAAATAGCAGATTTAACAGGCGGAATGGGCTTAGACGCTTATGCCTTTGCAAAAGCAGGCTGCGAAGTGGATTACATCGAAAGACAAGAGGATCTTGCTAAAATCACCGCCTTTAATCACGCACAATTGAAGGCAGGAAACGTCCATCACTATACTAGCGATAGTTTAAAGTGGCTTGCCGAGCAAGGAAAATCTTTCGATTTCATCTATCTAGATCCAGCCCGCAGAGATGGCGCTGGAAACAAAGTCGTTCTTTTACAAGATTGTGAACCCAATGTGTTAGATATCATACCTTACGTTAACAAAAAAACCAGCTTACTGATAAAAACAAGTCCATTATTAGATTTGGATCAAGCAATCCGGGATTTAGTAGAAGTAGAAAAGATCTACATCGTCTGCATTAAAAACGAGGTAAAAGAATTATTGTTCTTGAAAACCACACAATCTACTGCGAATCCTTTAATAGACGTAATCGAATTAAGTCTCCCAAATTCGCTCCTATTTTCAGGCAGAAAAACGACAGAATCTGAAACAGAAATCGCTACGAGTCACTTATTAAACTACCTCTATGAACCACATGCAGGAGTGCTGAAAGGGGGATTTTTTAAATCAGCAGGGAAAGGTTTACTTAAAATTGCTGTAAATACTCATTTATATACCTCTGAAAGTCTGCATACTAATTTTGCAGGAAGAGCGTTTAAGATTTTAGCGGAGGGCTCATTAGAGAAAAAATGGATTCATTCCGTTTTACCTGGCCTGAAGGCAAATATTTCTACTCGAAATTTCCCCATAAAGGCGGATGAAATTCGAAAGAAATTTCAATTAACAGATGGAGGAGAGTTTACTCTTTTCGCTTTTAGAGATCAAGCAAATAAAAACAAGGTTGTCCTAGCTAAAAAAATCTCCTAACTTTAGTAAAAATTTCATCACATGAAAAAAATCGTCCTCCTACTTTTCCTTTCAGTATGTGCTTTATCAGCGTCTGCTCAAGTTTTTTCTGGTATGTCTGAAGTAGATAAATCAAAAAAAGAAGGAGTTTATACCTTCATTAATACGCAGGAAAAATATGCAAGAGCAAGCTGGAAAGCTTATTTGAGCAAATTCGGTAAAGTTATCGAAGGCAAAAATGGAACTTACTCAAGTCCTGATCTGAAGGTTTCTGGTATTTCAGATAGCCCTTTAACGCTTATTTCAAAGGTTTCAGAAGAGAATAAGAAAGTTAAACTTTTCATTTCTATCGCCACAGGTCCTGACGAATATATCCAAACAGGGCATGCTAAACTAACTGAAACAAGCACTTGGATCGAAGATTTTGTCAAAATTGTTGATTTAGAGGAAGGTGTTCGAATCGAGGAAAACAAATTAGCCGAATTGAATTCCGCTCAATTAAAAAATACCAAACAAGCGGAACGCCTAATTCGCGAACTTGATTCTAACTCGCGCCAAATCAACAACTTAGAAGAGCGTTTAAAGGAGGCTAAAATCGAAAAGGAAAAGATTTTAACCAATCAGGTTCAAAATAAATTAGATCAAAAAACAAAAGAGGAAGAAATAGCTGCCCAAAAATTAGCCGTAGAATCAGCGAAACAAAAAATTAAATGAAAAAACTGATCATCGCCCTTTTCACGATTTCGCTATTCTGTAATTTCGGAAGAGTTGAATACTCAGCGCTTAATCCAAAAGCAAAAACAATCCAAACAGATTCAACGGCTAGATTAGCTCCTGCTAACACAGCGAAAGTAGTAAGCAGTGAATTGCCTTCCGATCAGGAATCCCCTGAAACTTCCGAAGAGAGTACAGGTTGGGCTAGGTATGTAGTGCTAGGTATCAAAACATTTTTTGCAACCTTGCTTAAACTCTTGGTAGCTTAATATGCTATCCTACTCCATCTCTACTCCGATTCAAGCACCCATAAGTCATGTTAAAAAACTATTTACGGCTGATTTACTATTAAAACTGTCCCCTCCTTTCCCTAAAGTAGCTTTACAACGATTTGATGGTTGTAAAAAAGAGGATACGGTAATTCTTATCATTAACCTTATTTTCCTAAAAGTCACCTGGAGTTCTCTTATCATAGAAGATCAAGAGACGGAGGATGAATGGTATTTTATAGATCAAGGCGTCATAATGCCTTTTGGACTACAATTTTGGCAACATAAGCATCGAGTCAAGAAAATCGATCATAAAAGCTGTGAGATAATCGATGAAATTTCGTTTGATGCCCAAAACTCATTTTTGAATTACCTTCTTTTCCCCTTTCTTTGGGGAATGATTTTCTACAGAAAACCTTTTTATAAAAAGTATTTATCTCTCGTCAACCCGCTATGAAATTAACCTTAACTAATAAGATTATTATTGGCTTTATCCTAGGCCTTGTACTGGGAGAGTTTTTTTTCCTTTCTTTTTCCCCAGAAGTTAGCCACGATTTAGGGGCTAAAGTTCAGATTGTTTCCAAAATTTTCCTGCGTCTGATAAAGATGATCGTAGGTCCTTTGGTATTCTGCACGTTGGTCGTAGGTATTGCTAAATTAGGGGATTTTAAAGCTGTAGGACGCATCGGAATTAAGACAATTGGTTATTTTTATTTTGCCACTATTCTTTCGCTTGTTACTGGCCTTGTCGTGGTTAATATAACACAACCTGGAAGCTTACAAAGTTGGCCTAAACCAGCAGCTGGCACAGATACTGGGATCGATTCTTCCAAGGCTAAAACTATAGAAGATTTTATTTTGCATATTTTCCCAGACAGCTTTTTCAAAGCATTGGCTGAGAACGAAATCCTTCAAATTGTTATCTTCTCCCTATTTTTCGGCGTGGCGTTAGGATCCATCGGTGAGATGGGAAAACGCTTAATTCATGTTATAGAAAACTTAGCAGAGGTTATTTTTAAGATGGTGAATTATGTAATGGAAGTTGCTCCATATGCCGTATTTGCAGCCATGACTACAGTGGTAGCTAATAAAGGATTAAGTATTTTAATTAGCTATGGTTACTTGATGATCTGCTTTTTAGGAGGCCTATTATTCTTTACCGTTGTCATTCTATGGATCATTTGTATTGCCAATGGAATCCCTTATTGGAGATTATTAAAAGAGTTAAAAGAAGCTCTTTTGATTTCCTTTTCTACAGCTAGTTCTGAAGCATCATTTCCACAAACCATTGCTGCACTTGAGAAATTTGGATGCTCGAGACGTATTGTCGGTTTTGTATTACCCCTAGGATATAGCTTTAATCTGGATGGTTCGATGTTATATATGACATTTGCGACTGGATTTATTGCACAAGCTTATGGCGTCCACCTGAGTTTGGAACAACAAATCACCATGCTATTAACGTTAATGATTACCTCCAAAGGTATAGCTGGTGTACCGCGTGCTTCACTTGTCATCATTGCGGGTACCTTAACGATGTTCAATCTTCCAGCGGAAGGAATTGCCCTCTTATTAGGCGTTGATCCGTTTTTAGATATGGGGAGAACCGTCACATCTGTGGCAGGAAATGGTGTTGCAACCTGTGTGGTTTCGAAATGGGAAGGAGAATTTAATCCGCCTTTGGCTGATTAACTTTTTGATTAAATGTCATTTGAACTGCTTTTCTGGCAGGGATGATGGAGGCCAAAAATGTGATGACAATCACGACCAAAGCCGTCAACAAAAAATCAAACCATTCCATTTTAACGGGATATGAATCAATTAAAGCGTTCGGAATGCCTAAAGGCACAACACCGAACGTTTGTTGTATCCATCCAAGCGCAAAACCTGCTACCATTCCTACTAAAGCACCCGAAAAACTAATAAATAAACCAACAGATAGAAATATACGCAATAACTGCTTCTGTGTTATTCCCATTGCTAACAAGGTTCTTAAGTCTTTTCGCTTCTCAATGACCAATAAAGAGAGGGCATAAAAAAGTGTAAAGGAGGCAATGCCCATGATAAATGCCATCAAAATAAACACGAATAACTTTTCGATTTTGATTGCCCGCAACAGAATGGCATGCTGTTGGTTACGCGTCTGAACCTGATAATTAGTACCTAAAATAGGTTGAATCGCCTTTTGGACATCCAACTCATTTGCCTCCTTTGTTAACATCACATCTACTTTGGAGACCGAATTAGAATCAGCTAAAGTCAGATCTCGCATCCAAGGCAGCGGGACAAGAATCATTTGATTATCAAACATTTGTTCCACTTGCAAAACACCTGAAGGAAAAAAGGTTTTTAAATTAGCTGCATCCTCATTTATTTGAAATTTAGCTAACGCCTTTTGGTTCGGATACCAAACCTCCACTGGATGGAATGCATCATCAAAATTCATCCCCATGGACATAAAAACTCCAGCTCCCACCATGCCAAATGTAATTCCTTCATTCTCTACCAAATAATCACCATCCACCACTTGTTCTCTTAATCGCCTTGATGAAATGAAAGAAGAATCAATTCCTTTTAAAGTCACCACCAATTGCTTCCCATTGTAGCGAATTAAAGCCTGATCTTCCAATATGGGTTGAACTGAACTTACTCCCCGAATTTTTGCTATTTGATTAAATTGAGCGGAAGTCAACGAAAAACGTGTATCTGACTTGGAAATAATGGTTAGATCTGGATCGAAGGTTTTGAACAAACCTATTTGAAAATCCTCTAAACCATTAAAAACAGATAAAATAAGCACTAAAGCCATCACCTCCACTCCCACTCCTATCATCGAAATGCGAGAAATTAAGGTGATAAAACTCGCCTTAAATGGGGAAAAAAAATACCTTTTCGCAACAAATAAGGAAATACTCATTTTAATCTATTTCATCGGTCACACGATTGGGAATGTCGCCATCAGCAGGTGGAATAACCAAACCTTCAAATAAGGCTTCGATTTTTGCGGCATAGGCAGCCGTATCATCCAAGAAGAAAACTAAATTAGGAATAATACGTACTTGCTTACGAATTCGATTTGCAAGAGCATTGCGAATGGCTTTGTTTGCGAGATCAATTTGATCCATTACAGCCTCACGGTCCTCTATGAGCAAGAAACTGAGGTAACAACGCGCAACTGAAAGATCAGGACTGATTTTCACCTCCGTCACGGTGACCATTCCGTTTCCAAAAATCATTTTAAATTCCTTTTGAAAAATATCACTTAAATCTTTCTGTATTTGACGGCCAAATTTTTGCTGACGCTTCGTTTCCATGCTTGCTCTCTATTTTCAGGTCTTTTTATCTCAAAAAACACCTGCAAATTTCATAATAATAATTGGAATCACCGTAATTTAGCGCTTCGTTTAGCCAAATATGTTACAATTTATAAAATCCAACAGCTTAATTTCGATTCTACTCTTTCTTCTAATAGGGGTATTTTTTGCTTTTCTGCAGACTCAGCATGGATTTAACTATTATCCATGGGAAATAAAGAACTATTTAATTGGGCAAAAACTGAATCAAGGATTTCGATTGTATAAGGACATACGTGATAATACCGGTCCATTTGCCACAGGATTTTACCAACTTCTAGATCTAGTTAACATTCCCTTGTCTTCTAATTCTTACATCGCATTTGGACTCATTTCCATTCAGGCCTACATCTTTCATAAAACCATTTCAAGCTTTGATCTGATGCCTAAATTAGGTGGATTAGCTTTTGGTATTTATCTATTACTTTTTCACCTAACTACAGAATTCTATGTCCCTGATCCGGCACTTTTAGGGCTTACCTTTTTATTACTTGCCTGGAAAGAGATTATTCAGCAACAAAAAACACTATTAGTGAATGACCGCGTTTTTCTAGTTGGATTTTATATTGCTATTGCCACCCTGCTATTCCCAGCCTATTTTTGGCTACTTCCATGGGCATTGCTCAGTTTATTGTTTTTTTCAGGTATTTCTATTCGACAAGTGCTTTTAATTTTGATCGGATATATAATCGTTTTAACGATTACTTCGATTGTATTTTCTTTCAGAGGAAACCTTTCCTATTTAGTACAAGTCTTTCAAAATTCAGCCTTTGAATTTCAATTAATCTCCATAGAGGAAGCAAAACAAGTATTATTGTTTTATTCACCAGCCCTACTCTTTGGGATCATTGGTTTATATAAGGTTGTGGGGAATCCAAAAATTCGGGCACACGCCCAGAAAGTACAGCAGACTACTTTAATTTGGCTATTTTTCAGTCTGATTGCCATCACTAATTTCCCAGCCTATAACCGAATAAACTTTGTTTTATTATTGCCTCCATTAGCCTACTTAGGCCTCAACCTCTTTTATTTAATTAAGAAAAATTGGCAAAGGGAACTCATTTTATTGACTTTGGTGGGGTCTGTAGTACTTATTCATAGATTAGATTCTGTGAATAACCAGCATCAGAAAATTATTCCGATAAGTGGGCAAAAACTACTCATATTGGGCCCGGAAATAGAAGAATACTTACACAATGAAATGGCAGGCCCATTTGTCAATTGGGCTTTAGCTAAACCCCTACTAAATCAGTTGAATTCCTATAAAAACGTGATTATTGTTCAGGAATACTTCACGAAGGACCAACCCACGTATATTTACGATTCTGAGGGGTATTTTACCAAAATTGCGCAATATATTCCTTCCATCACAGATCAATATATGCTTGTAAGTCCGAAACTTTACAAAAAGAAATAGATTAGCAACAAGAAATCTTATTTACTCTGCCTTGGTGACGACCACCTTCGAAAGGCGTATCTAAAAACACTTGCAAACAAGCTTTCGCTTCCTCTAAGGAGATAAATCGTACGGGAAGACATAACACATTCGCATCGTTGTGCTGACGAACTAAAGCAGCCACTTCTGTATTCCAAGCCAAACCTGCCCGAATTCCTTGGTGTTTGTTTGCCGTAATTGCCACGCCATTCGCGCTTCCACATAATAATAAACCAAAACTTACCTCCCCTTTTTCTACCGCATCTGCTACAGGATGTGCAAAATCTGGATAATCCACGGAATTAGCAGAATAGGTACCACAATCTTGAACATTGATGCCCTTAGCCTCTAAAAAAGCGATCAAATCATTCTTGTAATCAAAACCAGCGTGGTCACCGCCTACCGCGAAACTTAAGGGAGCATTCATAAAATTGTAATTTATTTTTTGCAAAGGTAAAAGGATTAGTCCTACATTTAGGAAACAAATAGTAAAAATATGACAGAGAAAAACTGGAAAGAGGAAGAAGAGAAAATCAAAGAAGCCTTTGGTGACAAAACCTGGGCTCAGATTAAATCAGAGGAGTCTTGGCGTATTTTCAAGATTATGAGTGAGTTCGTAGAGGGTATAGATAAATTAGCTAAAATCGGCCCCTGTGTATCCATTTTTGGATCTGCTCGAACTAGCCCCGAAAATCCCTATTACAAGATAGCAGAAGAAATTGCCGCTAAATTAGTTCGCCACGGCTATGGTGTCATTACTGGTGGAGGACCCGGAATTATGGAAGCAGGAAACAAAGGAGCAGCCAGCGAACGAGGCCGCAGCGTAGGTTTGAATATCGAATTACCCTTTGAACAAAAGCCGAATTCCTATATCGATTCAGACAAAAATATAAATTTCGACTTCTTCTTTGTGCGCAAAGTGATGTTCGTGAAGTATTCCCAAGGATTTATTATCATGCCGGGTGGGTTCGGAACCTTGGATGAGATGTTCGAATCATTAACCCTCATTCAAACTCATAAAATAGGCCGATTCCCGGTTGTATTAGTCGGAAAAGACTATTGGGGAGGATTAATCGACTGGATGAAAAAGACGATGGTGGCCGCTGGAAATATTCACGAAGAAGATTTAGAATTGTTCGCCCTTGTAGACACCCCAACAGAAGCGGTTCGCGTAATTGACGATTTCTATGCGAAGTACTTATTGAAACCTAATTTTTAGCTTTTAGCAAAAAAGATTTTAATATCTGCCAAAGACAAAGCATTCAACGTTAACTCCTTTAGAAGGCCTCCTTTACGCCCCACTTTCACCCCCCATTCCATATCCTGTATTCCGGCTATAGCATGGGCATCTGGGTTAATGGAAACAAACACTCCTTTATCCATCGCCTCATAGATATGACGCCAGTCCAAGTCCAATCGATACGGACTGGCATTTAATTCAATAGAAACTCCATTTGCTTTACAGGCATCGAGGATCTTCGACATGTGTAAAGGAAATCCGGGTCTAGCTAACAATAATCGGCCGGTCGGGTGCCCAAGAATAGAGGTGTAGGGATTTTCAATGGCTTTCATTACCCTAGGCATCGCTTTCTCTAAATCCATGGTTAAACCTGCATGAACGGAGGCCACCACATAGTCAAATGAGGCCAAAACCGAGGCATCATAATCCAAACTTCCATCCGGCAAGATATCTGATTCGATTCCTTTTAATACCTTAAAATCAATCCACTGTGCATTTAATTGATCTATTTCTTCGTGTTGACGAATCACATCCTCCTCTTTCAACCCACCCGCATAGGCTGCATATTTTGAGTGATCAGCGATACCAAAATAACTCAAACCTAAAGCCCGACAGGCTTCAGCCATTTCTGCCAAGGTATTCTTTCCATCAGAGTAGGTAGAGTGATTATGTAAACATCCACGCAAATCAGCATGTTGAATCAAGGCTTTATCCCCGTGTTTTGCACACCAATCAAATTCCTGTAAGCCTTCCCGCATCTCAGGCACGATATAGGGCCTATTTTGAGAATCATAAATCACTTTTTCATCTGATATCTCTTTCCCCTCAAAACGCTCATAATAATTCACTTGAGCTAAATGGTCCGCAGAAGCAGATATAGAGAAAAGTTTTGTTACAAACTCCGCGGAGGATGCAAAATTTATCTCAATAGGTATCAAGTGACCCTTCGCAAAACCTCTCCATGTAAAAGGTGAGGATTCTTTCAAATCTTCCTCCAGCATATCAACTGATTGCAATAAAACAGAAGCCCCAAAAAGATCATCCGTCTCCACTAAAAAAACGAGTGAATTAATAACCTCGCAATGACGGCGCAATTCACCAGCGATAGCGACTTTACTAAAATAGGCTCTAATTTTTTGTACGATTTCATCCGCCAAATCCTGGGCCTTATTGATTCGTAATTTACTCGAATTGGACTTGATGAAATGGATATTCAGTGTAACACTTTCCACTACTGCACCACCAAATCCCTTTAAATTCGCTAAACGACCATCCTCGCAGGCAGCTAATAAATCGTCGATTTCTGTAATTTGTAATTCTTGCCAAATAGTCCTCACCTTTTTAGGACCCAAACCCTTAATTTTCAATAGGGTAAGTAATCCTGGTGGCGTTTGCTCTATAATTTGCTCTAAATCAAGACAAGTACCTGAGGTAGCAACGTCTTTGACAATTTGGACAACCACTTTTCCTACGCCTGGAATAGCTAATAATTCCACTTCTGACAAAGAAGAAATTAGACCCGGAAATTTATCGAGACCACGAGCGGCAAAAGCTACATTTTTACTCTTAAATTCATTTACACCATGTAAATCCCATAGCTTAACTAGTAACTCTAGCGCATCGACGATTTGATCATTATCCATAGACAAATATAAACTAAAATAATGTGGCTCCCTCTTTCGCTAATAACCATTCTTTCCGCCATAATCCGCCACTATATCCGACGAGTTTGCCCGTGGAACCGATGACGCGGTGGCAAGGATGGAAGAGTAAAATCGGATTTTGGCCATTTGCATTTCCAACTGCCTGAGCTCCTTTCGGCATTTCTAGGCGTTTTGCTATTTCAGCATAAGTAGCAGTGGAGCCTGCAGGTATTTCTGTCAAAGCCTTCCATACTTTTTGTTGAAAGGGTGTTCCGATGGACGGATCCATCCGATAATTTTGTAGTATACCTGTTTCAAAATAGGATTGTAAATACCCTTTAATTTGCTGAATTTCAACAGGATGATGCAAGATTTCAACTTCTTTTTGCTCCACAAAATGACACGAGCGCAAACCTGCATCTGCTAATTCTATGTGTAAAATTCCAATCGGACTAGTGAAATAAAATTCTGAGTTTGCCATTTGACCTCAATTTCCTACAAAAAATGGTAAATTTCCAATAATTAAGAGGCTATTATTGGAAATTTTGAAAATTATCAATGATTTAGAAAATCAAAACAAAAATAAAATTCTAAATTAAATTCAAATCAAGCATTTTAACCTACCATAACCATGAATTTCTCCTTTAACAACTACAATACGGAAGGTTTTTACGATGAAATGTTCGACGAGAACGGGGGCGTGCGCGCTGGTTATGAACACTTTAAAGAACGCGTCGAACAACTCTCTAAAGAAGAATTCTTACGTCGACAACAGTCAGCTGAAAGAGCCTTAATGGCCATGGGAATCACGTTTAATGTGTACTCAGAAAATGAAGGAACGGAACGTATCATGCCAGTGGATATCATCCCACGTATTGTAGAAGCAAAAGAATGGGAAAAGATTGAAAAAGGATTAATACAGCGAATCACCGCCTTAAATTTGTTCTTGAATGATATTTATTCAGACCAAAAAATCATCAAAGATGGGATCATTCCAACCGAGGTCATACACTCTTCGAAAGACTTTTTAAAAGCATGCATTGGAATTAAACCCCCTAAAAACATCTATATACATATTACAGGTACAGATTTAATTAGAGGCGCTGATGGAGAATATATGATTTTGGAAGACAACCTGCGCTGCCCATCCGGAGTTTCGTACATGATGGAAAACAGGGAGCTGCTTAAGCAAACCTTTCCCGAGGTAGTCGCAAAATCACAAATCAGATCCATTTCCGATTACCCGAACAAGTTATTAGAAATGCTGCGTTTCATCAGTGATCGTCCAGATCCTACTGTGGTGGTATTGACGCCTGGTATCTATAATTCAGCCTATTTTGAGCATTCCTACCTCGCCCAACAAATGGGAGTTGAATTAGTAGACGCCCGTGATTTAGTCGTCCACGAGGGCTATGTCAAAATGCGCACCACTAAAGGCTTCCAAATCGTAGATGTCATATATCGTCGAATTGATGACACTTTTTTAGATCCTAACGTTTTCAACCCGGACTCCATGATCGGGATTCCAGGCATTTTCAATGTGTATAAAAAAGGCAAAGTCGCCATCGCAAATGCTCCAGGAACCGGCGTAGCAGATGATAAAGTCATTTATGCCTACGTGCCGCGCATCATCAAATACTATTTAAATGAGGAGCCGATCATTCAAAATGTGAAGACCTACATCTGTTCGGAAGAAGAGGACCGTAACTATGTCTTAGCAAACATCGAAAAATTAGTAGTCAAAGAAGCGAATGAAGCAGGTGGATATGGTATGTTAATCGGGCCAAAATCTACCAAAGAAGAACAAGAAAAGTTCAAAGCCTTAATCCTGAGCAACCCAAGAAATTACATCGCCCAACCTACCATTTCTTTATCTCGTGTTCCATGTTTGATAGAAGATCACGCAGAGGGTCGTCACGTGGATCTTAGACCCTACATCCTGTATGGCGATGGAGTGAATGTGATGCCTGGTGGTTTAACCCGTGTTGCTTTGAGGAAAGATTCGTTGGTGGTTAATTCTTCGCAAGGGGGTGGGTCGAAGGATACGTGGGTTATGTATTAGGTTTTCGGGGTCTGAATCGTTGAGAAATCAAATGATTCCGCCCCCGAAATCCTAATACATATCAAAAAATAGAAAATGAATTCGCCCCTACTAAGTCAATACATATCAAAAAAACCTTCGGACTCATTCCCTTCGGACTATCGACTAGCGACTAGTGACTAAACTTTTCACCATATCCATCAAAAAAGGGGCAACTGATTCCGCCCCCGAAATCCTACTACATATCTGGAAAAACCTACGGACTCATTCCATTCGGACTAGCGACTAGTGACTAGTGACTTAACTTTTCACCATATCCATCAAAAAAGGGGCCTTCGCCCCTTTTTTGATTCCATCTTTATTCTTTATGCTCTATGCTTTAGATCTCTACTCTATACTCTCTTATCTCTACTCTAAAAAAGCTACTCTTGCCCTCGCAAAATATCCTCCATCGTCTCTCTCCTACGAATCACCTGCGCAACTCCCCCATCAACTAACACCTCAGCCGGCAAGAATCGAGAATTATAATGC
>JACCDW010246901.1_pt1 | contig 15532 bp, 7 predicted proteins | sample 7449781 | NCBI WGS metagenome assembly JACCDW01 (sample SAMN15323449, study PRJNA562643) | freshwater metagenome | isolation source: river surface water | place: USA:Blue River Watershed | collected 2017-08-18
CCACCCAACCTGTGCCCCGGGCCAGGCCGTATTCGGCACTGAGGGAGTCGCCCAGCACCAACAGGCGTTGGCCGGGTGTGGCTTTTGCCGCGCCCACCCAGGCCGCCACCGCAGTCAGGGTAAAGTGACGTCTGTTGATCCAGTTGCCCCTCATGTCACAGCCTTTGCTTCAAGTGTCCCATCTGTCCAAGTCGGTGAGCGATGCCACCGGCACACTCGATATTCTCTGCGATATCGATTTCAGTGTGCAGGCGCGTGAGACCTTGGCCATCGTCGGCAGTTCGGGTTCGGGCAAGAGCACCCTGCTCTCGATCATGGCCGGCCTCGATGTGCCCAGCCAAGGGACGGTCGAGTTGTTGGGGCAGGATCTGTTTGCCCTGGACGAAGACGGTCGCGCTCAGGTGAGGGGGCGCAGCATGGGCTTTGTGTTTCAAAGCTTTCAGTTGCTGGCCCACCTGACGGCGCTGGAAAACGTGATGCTGCCCCTTGAGTTGGCGGGTCGACCCCAGGCCCGCGCCCTGGCCACCGACATGCTGCAACGGGTCGGTCTGGGCGAGCGCTTGCGGCATTTTCCGCGCGTGCTCAGCGGCGGCGAGCAGCAACGGGTGGCATTGGCCCGTGCCTTTGTCATGAAACCGCCGCTGCTGTTGGCCGACGAGCCGACCGGCAGCCTCGATCCGGCCACCGGTGAGCGCATCATGGAACTGATGCTGCAACTCAACGCCGAGCAGGGCACCACGCTGGTGCTGGTCACCCACGACCCGGCCCTGGCCGCGCGTTGCAATCGCACCCTGCGTCTGGAAGCGGGTCGGCTGGTGCCCAAACCATCGCAAGCCCTGCACTGACCCGGCCCTACAATGGGTCATGGCCCCTACCCCCAAGTTTTTATTCGGCTTTCACGCCGTTGGCGTGCGCCTGAAAACCGCGCCGCAGTCGATCGAGGAAATTTACTTTGAAGCGACCCGCCGCGACGCCCGAATGCGCCAGTTTCTGGATCGTGCCCGCGAAGCGCAGGTGCGACTGATTGAAGCCGATGGCCTGCGCCTGGCCCGCATGGCCGGCAACGCCGGACACCAGGGCGTGGTTGCCAAGGTGCAAGCGCTCACCCTCACCCACTCACTCGACGACTGGCTGGATCAGTTGTCCCCCGACGTCAAGCCCCTGTTGTTGGTGCTCGACGGTGTCACCGACCCCCACAACCTGGGTGCCTGCCTGCGGGTGGCCGACGGGGCCGGGGCGCAGGCCGTGATCGCCCCCAAAGACCATGCCGTGGGCCTGAATGCGACCGTGGCCAAGGTGGCCAGCGGGGCGGCCGAGACGGTGCCGTATTTCATGGTGACCAATCTGGCGCGCACCCTCCATGAGCTCAAAGAGCGCTCGATCTGGATCATCGGCACCAGCGATGATGCGCCACGCACCCTGTATCAGGCCGACCTGAAAGCACCTTGCGCCCTGGTGCTGGGTGCCGAAGGCAGCGGCATGCGTCAGCTGACCCGCAAAACTTGTGACGAGCTGGTCAGCATCCCGATGCGCGGCGCGGTCGAGAGCCTGAACGTCTCGGTGGCCAGTGGCATTTGCCTCTACGAAGCCTTGCGCCAGCGCAGTGCCTGACCCGGTTCAGCGCACCAGTCGCACCCTCCACGAGGTGGAGTCCCGGTTCAGGCGGAACGTAGAACCGTCTTGAAACGAGATCGCCTGCGCCAATGCAGGGTCGACGGCATTGGGCGATGACGACCACACATAAGTGTGGCTGCCAGGGAACCACCGGCTGTTGAGCGCCGGGCTGGAGCAGGCCCGCTCGGCCAGACTGAACAATTCTTTGTGATTCGGAACCCGCCAGGCCCCCGCACCCGCCACCGGGCTGGCAGTGGCCGTGCGTGCCGCATCGAGTGCTTGCGTCCAGGTGTGCGTGCTCGCCGTGCCGGTGCAGGTGCTGCCGTCCCAGGACATGCCCAGCAGGCACCGCTGCCAGATCAATCCGGTGACTTTGTCGCGCACCTCGGCGCCACCGCTGCCCGCCACAGCCTCGTAGCGGCTGTCAGGTCGCGTCAGGGCCAGATCGGCATTGCAAGCCGCCCCGGCGCCATGGACCCATGCCAGCAGGGTCAGTCCGACCATGTGGTGTTGCCAAACCTTCATCGCCCATTCTCCTCAAGGACCCGAGCGCACCAAACGCACATACTGGGCGTTGGACGCCACCTTCTCGCCTGAAAACCAATAGTCAAAGCCCGATCCAAACTCGACGATCCAGGCGTAGCGGGTCCAAGATGCCCGCGTGGTGCCGGTCCAATAAAACGAAGACATGGTGTTGGGGAACTGATCGGTGTCGATGGCCGGGTTATAGACGCGCGTGTTGGACAGGGTATAGAGCTCGTCGAGTGTGGGCAAACGCCAGTCGCTCTTGCCGCACAGGCCGGCTGCATTCACGGCGGTGACAAAGTCTTGCGTGTTGCAGCGCGTGCTGTCGCTCAGGCCCGTGCAGGTGCTGCCCCCCGAGGTGCCGGCAAAGCCCGCGTTGGTGCTGGCATCGGTGCTGTACCAGGTGTAGGTGTGTCCAAGGTGGCGCAAATGGGTGGCGTCGTTGCGCTTGACTTCCCACCACAGCCCGGTCACGTTGTCCCGCACGCAATCCCACAGGGTGCCATCGGTGGCATTGCCGCCATCGCTCCAGGTGCCGTTTTGCACCGCCAACTCGCGGCCATTGGGCCCGAGGCGAGAAAAGTCAAAACCCGCCGCGCCCCGGCCGAGCTTGTCCAGTGTGCCCGCCTTGGCCTGGGCGTCGCGCCCAAACAAAGCGTCTTGCTGCGATCCCCACAAGCGGGAGGCCCAATCCATGACACTGCACAACAGGTCATTGACCCATGAGCCGCTGGCGTTGCTGCTGCAGCCATCGATGCCACTGTCGTTGATCCGCCCGGTGGCCCTTCGGGGGGCGTAAGCCCTGCCCGCTGCCATCCGATACAGCGTGTCGGCGTCCAGTGACAACGCAGCGATGTCGTCGAGCACTTTGTCATGGCCCGTGCCGGCGTGCGCTGCGTCGGCCAGCAGACCGGCATCGCTGACCGGATCCCCCGACACGCCGCTGGTGTCGATTTGCTGGGCTTGCAATTCGGTTTGGAGCCGACCCCAGGCGGTGGTCGCCAAGCCCGTGGCCAGCGTTTGCTTGAGATTGCGGGCCTGGGCCTCCGAAAAGCCGTCCCAAATCGCACTCAGATCCTGCTGTCCCCACAGTGTGCTGGCGATCGCTTGGGTGAGCGGGCTGAAATTCAGGGTGCCGGCGCTGGAAGCCACGGCGTAGTAGGTGACCGTGGCGTCGCCCACGGTGGCCTGGGCCCGCCCCAGGCAGGGCAGAGCGCCGTGAATCACGCTCAGGGTGTAAGCACCCCGGGCATCGGCTTGGGCCTGGGCCTCACTGATGCCGCTGCCACTGCTGCGGGCGCAAACCAGAATGATGCGGGCATGGACCAGCGCGGCGCCACGGGCGGCGGTGCCGCTGAAATTCAACACATCCCGATCGGGCCCCCCACATGCACCCACGGCCAACGCCAAGCTCAGGAAGGTCCAGCGTGCGCCAGATCGCCCCCATCGCTTGAGCTTGCAGGTCCCAATGCGTGCCATTCTTTTCAGATGCCACATGGCGTTCACCCTGAAATCCAACTTCGATTCAGATGTTGAAGCCTTCGTGGCACCCGTCAGAGTGCCAAAAGACCAAAAACAACTAAAACTACAAAACTGTAATATTAATTCTAAAGAGGTTAATAATCTGTTTTCAATCCGTTAATGAATTGTAAAGTTTTATCCGATCAGGACCGCCTTTGAGGTCACCCTGGATGCAGAAACGGGGCTCGTCAGCGCTCAGAAAACGCCGAAGACAGCGTTTTGACGATGGGTTTGGACAAGTAAGTCAGCACCGACATCTGACCGGTGCGGATTTCAACCTGCGCCGTCATGCCCGGGGTGACCTCGATCTTTTTCGTCATGGCCGACGGCATTTGCTCTTTCTTCACCTGGACATGCACGCGATAAAAAATGTGCTCTTGGCCGGCGATCATTTCGGACAAGGCGTCGGGGCTGACGTAGGTCACATCGCCGTCGAGCACGCCATAGATCGAATAGTCGAACGCGTCCAGCTTCACCGTCGCGAACTGCCCCACTTTGACATGCGCCAAGTCAGAGGGTTTGAGTTTGGCCTCGACGATCAGCTCGCTGTTGGTGGGGAGCAACTCCATCACCACATCGCCGGGACGCACCCGTCCCCCCAAGGTGGTCATGCGCAGGTTGCGCACCAAACCATCGGAAGGGGCAAAAATCTGCATGCGCTCCAGGTTGGTTTCGCGGTCGATCAGCACCTGCTCTTGTGTGGACAGGTCTTCTTCGGCCTTGGTCATGTCGGCTTGGGCATCCTGAAAAAACTTGTTTTGCCGGTTGGAAATGGTGCCCTCCAACTCGGCCACCGAGCGGCGCAGGCGCAAAATTTCGGTTTGTGCGATGTCGCCGGTGTCGAGCAAGGGCAAACTCATGGTCAGTTCTTGCTGCACGAGCTTGAGCATGTTGCGCAGCGTGGCCAACTCTTCACGCAGCGCGCGTTGACGGCGCTCGTACAGGTCGCGCTGGTTTTGGGTGAAGTGCGGGAAAGCGGCCAACTCGGGGCCAAAAACCAACGGTCGCTCGAACACCTCGGCACGCAAGCGGGCCAGCATGGCTTTGAGGGCCGCCACCCGCCCGCGCGAATCGCTGACCGCCGCTTCGGCTTGGGACGCATCGAGTTGCATCAGCAACATGCCTTTTTTGACCTGATCGCCTTCGCGCACCAGAATCTGTTGTACCACACCGTCGTTGGCGGCCTGGATGATCTGGGTGCGTTGCAGCGCAATGACCTGCCCCTGACTGCGCGCCAGTTGCGGGATGTCCGTGTAGTGCGTCCATAAAGTCACTGCCGCCAACAACAGCACCAGCAACAGCACCAGGCGCTGCGTCCACTCGGCGGGCCACAGCATGCGGATCCATGAATTGGAATTTTTCATCTTGTTTGTCCTGCGTGGGGGTCGGTTTCAGGCCTGCGGGCGCGGGGTGACCGTGGTCACGGTCTGAGCGGCGGCGGCTTGCGCCGCGGCTTGTTGTTGCTTGTGAATGTGCTCCAGCACCGCATCACGCGGGCCGTCGAGCACGATGCGCCCTTGTTGCATGACCACCAGGCGTTGCACCAGGCCCAGCAAGGCCATTTTGTGGGTGACGATGATCAGCGTCTGCTCGGGCTTGACCGCCTGGCTCAGGTTCTGGATCGCCCGTCGCTCGGTCTCGTCGTCCATGTTGGCGGTCGGCTCATCGAGTAGCCACATCGATGGCCGGGCCAGCAGCAAACGCGTCAGCCCGATCAGTTGGCGCTGGCCACCGCTGACCCCGCCACCGCCCTCGGAAATGGGCAACTCGAGCCCTTTGGGATGACTGGCGGCGAAAGCCGCCAGGCCGGTGGATTGGCAGGCTTGCAGCACTTGCTCGTCGGTGATGCCGACCAAACCGGCGGTCAGGTTGTCTTTGAGCGTGCCGGCGAACAATTGCACCGATTGCTGCATGTAGCCGATGTGCTCCGACAGGTGCGAGCGCGACACCTGCTGGATGTCGAGCGAGTCGATCAGCACCCGGCCGTCAAAGGGTTTGTAGAGCCCGGCGGTCAGTTTGAGGAGTGTGCTCTTGCCACAGCCGATGCTGCCGATGATGGCGATTTTTTCGCCGGGATTGATTTGCCACTGCGGCACTTGCACCCCTTGCAATTGGCCCGGGTAAGCGAACATCACCTTTTCCAACTGAACCTGTCCTTTGAGTTGGCTCAGGGCCAGTGGCGCTTCGGTGCCATGGTGATCCATTTGCAGTTTGAAAATCGAGTCGATCATGGTCAGCGCCACTTTGGCGTTGGCCCATTGGGTCAGCATGCCGGGCAAGGCGGTGACGGGCTGCAACACCCGGCCGCTGAGGATGGAGCAGGCGATCAGGCCGCCGGCGGTCAGGCTGTTGGTGGTGGCGGCCAAATACGCCCCGGTGGCCAGCATCAGCACATAACTGACCTGCTGCAAGGCGGCGGCATAAAACGTGGTCGCCTCGGTCAGGTGGCGCACCCGCCGGTCCTCGGCCACGTTTTGCTGAGTCAGTGTGTTCCAGCGGTTTTGAAACGCATGGCGCCAGCCTTGCGCCTTGACCGCCTCGGCGCATTCGACCGTTTCGACCAGCAAACCCAGTTTGCGGTTGGCGGCCGCCTGCGAGAGCTTGACGTGTTCCTCGGATTTGCGCTTGATGGTCAGGCCCAGCAACAGCGAGATGATGAAAAAAACCAGGGGGACGGCGGCCACAAAAGGCCCGCCGATGGCCCAGATCATCAGCAGAAAGAGCAAAGCAAACGGCGTGTCGACCAGGGCATAGCTGGAGGCCGAATACGCAAACGACCGGATCGATTCGTAGCTGCGCAATTGCGACGCCAAGGTGCCCACGCTGGCCGGGAACTGATCCATGCGGACTTTGAGCAAGCGTTCGAAGATGCGATGCGACATGTCGACATCGACCTCTTGCACCACCCGTTCCATGATGAGCGAGCGCAGAAACTTGAGCATCAAATCAAAGCAGGCGGCAATCAACACCCCCACAGTCAGCACGATCAGGGTATCGACCCCGCGCGACGGGATCACGCGGTCATAAACCTGCATGCTGTAGAGCGAAGTCAGCACCGCCAGCACGTTGATGGTGAAGGTGGCCAGCAAGAAAAAGCCAAACGGCTGCCGATGCAGGGTGAGGACTTCGAGCAAGACGCCCAAGGCGCCGCGGTGCACCTGTTCGGTCCAGCCCAACGCCACCGAGCAAAACACCAGATCTTCGGGCAATTCGGCCAACTCTTGTCGACCTTTCGGGGTTTCGGTCACCCACACCTCGAGCTCGAGGTTGAAGCCATGGACGATGATCAGCCCGGTTTGGCGCCCTACGCCCACCATCGGCAAGCGGTGTTTGGAGGGCCGCTTGTGCCACTGAATGCGACGCAGGCCCAGCCGCTTGAAATAGTGGCCGAGCAGCGGTCGCAAGTCGGAGGTTGCAGCCGGTTTATCGGCTTCGGTCTTGAGTTGTTCGCCCAGTTGTGCGACCTCTTGCGGGGTCAGGATGTGATGCCGGCCATCCATCATGGCCAGGCGTCGGCACATCCAGGTGGTGAGCTTGGGCCAGTCATGCCCCAGGTCGGTCGGCGCTTGGACCGTGTTGATTTGTATGGACATCGTTTTCTTTCGCCGGCGTCAACCGGTCTTGCTTGAGTTCAGGGTTGCCCCAGTCGCAGGCCCGGGATACTGTCAGCCAACACCGCCATCCGCAGGCGGGTTCCCACCACACCCGATTGGGCATCGGCGAGTTGCAGCCTGAGCTGGTGTTGTTCGCGTTGCAGGTTGAGCAAATCGAGCCAACTGCGTCTGCCCGAGGCAAACAGGCGCAAGTTGGAGTCGGTGATGTTGTCGTACTGTGAGACCAGCGACTGGGCGTTGCGCAACTGCACCAGGGCCTGCTCGTGGTCGTTGTAGAGCCGCATGGCGACCGTGTCGAGCCGCTGCCGGGTGACCGCGATCTGGCGTTCGGCCGCCTCGGCCCGGGCCACCGCTTGCTCGCGTTGCTGGAAGTGGGTCAGACCCGCACCGAGGGACACCTGAGAATTCAGGTACACCCGATCGCCGGGACCGATCGAGCCCAGATAGGCGCCCCATTGACGCTCGGCGCGCAAGCTGACCGTGGGCCAGGCGCTGGCTTTGGTGCGGTCGATGTCTTTCAGGGCAATGGCGTGTTGCACTTCGCTGAAGCGCAAAGCCGGATGAACCTCATGGAGCCGCTGCATCAGCGACATGGCCTCGGTGTAAGGCCAGGCTGGTAAGTTGCCCAGAGACTCGACCCGCAATGTCACGCTGCGCCCGACCAACAAACCGAGATCGCTTTGCGCCACATCGCGGGTGCGCTCGTACAGGGACAATTCATCGCGAAAGCGGGCGATGTGGGCATCGGTCAGGGCGACCTCGTTGTCGCTGGACACTCCGGCGTCAGACCGGCGTCCCATCATGACCCGCAGATCTTGCAGACGCGCCAGCGATTGACGCACCATGCTGACCCTGGCCTGCGCTTGCCACCACTGCCGATACAGATCGACCAACTGGCTCGACAAATCGGAAGTGGACTGAGCCAAATCGAGTTCGGCGGCTTGCCAGCGCAGGGCCGCCATGTGCTGTTCGGCGGTCAGCAGGCCGCCACTGAAGATGGGGATCGACAGTTGCGCCGTGATGGCCTTGGTGTCGCCGGTGTTGGGCGTGCCGGTAAAGCGCGGGCCTGTGTTGGCGCTGAGCGACGGGGTCGGCCAGTGCTGGCGTTCGGCGATGGTCGTGCCCAACTCGGCCGAACGCACCCCTTGCCGTTTGGCCTGCAATTGAGGGTGGCTGGTCCAGAGCCATTGCAGGGCTTCGCGGTAACCCACCGCTCCCTCTTGTGCCTGGGCAAATCCAAGCCCACCCAGAGCCCACAGCAACCCTGATCCGATCAACGCTCGATACTTCATGACAATCAAACAAAATGAAACTTAATGTATCACATGGTGATGAATAAATAAAAATCAATGGACGCATTTTATAAAATTTAATAATTCTAAAGTTTAGAATGACGGGCTTGTGCCCTGAAGCGTCCGTTGGCGCCTGTCTGGCCTTTTTTGGATTGAACACCGCATGACCACCGCAGCACCCCACCCCACCCCCACTTTGCAAGGCCTGTCACGGGCCGAGGCCATGAGCCTGCGACCCACCCGCCTGCGTCGCATCGGCCATGCCCTGGAAATCCAGGTCAGCAATGGCCAAATCCTGCGCATGGAGGGCTATTACCAACCCGAAGTCAAGGCCTTGTCCGAACAAGCCAAAGCCAAGTCCCGGGCTGCAACCACCCAGGATGCCAGCGTGCGCGGCAAGCAATTGCGCAAAGCCCAGGAGTTGCTCGAAAAAGCCCAAGGCCTGGCCGACGGCCAGACTTTGCAAGACCCGGCCGGACTGAACGAAGCCGGCACACTGCGCAACTACTGGCAGGTTTGGCAGCAATGGCAAAGCGAGGCGTTGGGCCTGCCCGAAACTGCCCCTGCGTCAGAACCGGCCCCGGCCAGCCTCTGTCCGGCCCCCAGTGCAGCCCGCGATGGGGCCATGTCGGTGCTGCCAGCCGCCAAAACACCGGTCGGTGCGCTCGAAGCGTCTGGCCTGGGTCTGGGCTATGTGGCCGCCCCGGTGGTGGGTTTGGCTGCGCTGGCCGGTGGCGGTGGGGGCGGCTCTGCCGGTGCAGCCGGGTTGTCGTTCACCAGTCCAGCCCTCGCAATGGTCAAAGAAAACCAGCTGCTGGCGGCCAAGGTCACCGCCAGCAACAGCGGGGCCACTTTCAGCCTCGACAGCACCAGCCCCGACGCTGCATTTTTCAACCTCAACACCAGCACCGGACAGCTCAGTTTCAAAACCGCGCCCGACTTTGAGGCCACGCCGGCCAAAACCAGTTACACCCTGAAAATCAATGCCTCGGTGCCGGTGATTTCGGGCGGCGCACTGGTGACGCAAACCGCCAGCCAAACCCTGACCCTTCAATTGGAAGACGTGGTCAACGAAGACACCCTGGTGCTGTCCCTGAACGGCACTCTGGGCAGCGGCAACACCCAACTCACCCAGGCCGAGGCCCGCACCCCCAACCTGATCATCGTCAGCGGCTTGACGGCGGGCAACACCCTGACCGTGGTCCTGACCGGCACCCAAGGCAGCGTCACCCGAACCCTCACCGACACCGCCGCCGGTGGCTCGGTGGGCCTCTCGCTGACCGATGCAGACCTGGCGCAACTGGGCGATGGAACCGTCAGCGTGGTCGCCACCAGCACCGATGCCAAAGGCCATGTATCGCTGCCCAGCAACGGCAACCGCACGGGGGCCAATGCCTTGGGCTTTTCACTCGACACCGTGGCGCCGGCCATCACCACCGCCGCCACCTACAGCGTGACCGAAAACACCACCCTGGTGGGCACCCTGGGGGTGGCGCCGGTCAAGGACGTGGCCGACAGCGTCACCTGGGCGCTGGTCACCGACACCAGCACGGCCACGTTGACCGCAGCATCGACCGACAGCGGCTTGTTCACCATCGCTTCGGGCACCGGAGTGCTCAGTTTCACAACCGCTCCGGATTTTGAAAAACCCGGCGACGCCGACCGCCAGGGCACCTACCACCTGCGGGTCTCCGCCACCGATGCGGCGGGCCATGTCACCTATCAAAACATCACCGTCGCGCTCAACGACGTGGCGATCGAGCAAGCCCCGGTGCTGGCTTTCGGCAATCAGATCAATGCCCTCGGCGGGCTGACCCGGGCCGAAGCCCTGGGCTACACCGACCCGGCCGGCCAGGTGTTCGGCGTCGTGACGGCCACGGGTGTGCCCGCCGGGCACACCCTGCTGGTCACCTTTGACCGTCGCAACGGCACCCGTGAGACAGTCACGCTGACGGGCCCGGGCAGCCTGAGTGACAAGTTGCAAGTGTCACTCAGCGCCGAACAGTGGGCCAGGCTCGGGGACGGCCAGATCTGGGTCAGCGCCATCAGCCAGGACGCCCGGGGCAACGCATCGCCTGTCAGCAATGTGCTGGACTTCACCTTGGACACCGTGGCTCCGGCCTTTGCCAGCAGCAGCACCACGCTCTCGGTGGCCGAAAACACCCTCACGGTAGGCACTTTGGCCACTCAAACCGTCGAATCCGTGACCTGGCGCCTGTCGACCGACAACGACCCGGCCAATGCCGATGCGGCGCTTTTCAACATCGCCGCCAACGGGGTGCTGACCTTCAAAAGCGCCCCTGACTTTGAAAACCCCCTCAACGCGTCCCAATCCAACGCCTACCGGGTGCGCGTGATCGCCACCGACAGCGCAGGCAACGCCGCCACACAAGATGTGGTGGTCCAGGTCACCGATGTGGCAGAGGCCATCCGGCTCAGCAATGTCCCCGCCAACAACCCCTATGTGCAAGCCGGTGTCGCCAGTGATCTGCCGGACCTCAGGCTGCAATCGGTGCCAGACGGTGGGGCCACCGTGCAGTTGAGCGCCACCGGCGGCACTTTGAGCTTGCCCGACTCTTTGCGATTCACTTTGGGTGCCGTGGTGTTTTCAGACAACAACACCAGCTTGCGCCTCTACGACACCTCGGTATCGAAGCTCAACGCAGCATTGGCCGGTTTGATGTTCACCAGCGATCTGGCGGCGACGGCCTTGGGCCTCACGTATGCCGTTTGGCCCGGCACGGTCTCCCAGAGCGGCGATCCTGTGGCCACCCAGTCGCTGACGCTGCAAACCACAACCCTGACCGCGCCGGTCATCACGCCCTTGCAGCGGCAATACCGCAGCAGCAACTTGCTGGTGAGCAGTCAGGCCCTGGCCCAGCAACTGATCGACAACCACGACCTGTCCAACCCGCAGGTATTTGCCACTTTGGCAGGACAGTACAACGCCGACTCGACCCGAACCCAGGGCGGTGACCTCGGCTGGAGTTTGCCCGGCCAATTTGTGGAGCCGTACAGCCGCGTCATGGTCGGCCTGAACAAATCACAAGTCAGCGTGGTGCCGGTCCAGTCCCAGTTTGGCTGGCACCTGATCCAGCTCACCGACTGGCGCGATCTGCCTGCCACCACCGGCGACAACGGGGCCGGGATCAACTTGCGCGTGGCCGAAAACACCCCTGCCCCCCAAGCCCTGATCAGCTACGGCGCCAACGAGCCCGTGGCCTGGACCTTGAGTGGACCCGATGCAGCCCGCTTTGCCATCGACGCCAGTGGCGCGCTCACCTTCCGGGTCAGCCCCGATTTCGAGGCGCCGCAAGATGTCGATGCCGACAACACCTACCAGCTCCAGGTGCTCGCCACCAGCACGGCAACCGGGTTGAGCACCCTGCGCCCCATCACCGTCACGGTGACCAATGTCGCCAGCGGCGGCACACTGGCCATGGCGGGCAACGCCACCGAGGGCCAGGCGCTGACCGCCCAGCTGACTTTGCCCACAGCCCCCACGGGGGATCCCTTTGACGCCGACGCCGCCAACCCTGTCAGCACCACCTGGCGTTGGCAGCAAAAAGGCTCCGACGGCCTGTGGGTCGACCTCTATGGTGCCAACAGCAACACCTACACCGTGCCGGTCGACGGCAGCATGCTCGGGGCTCAGGTGCGCGTGGCCGCCACCGCCACCGACCGCAGCGGTGCCACCCTCCAATGGGTGTCGGCTGCACAGACCGTCGCCGACAATGGCGCGGCGCCGCCGGCGGTGTCTTATCCTGTGGCGCAGCTGCTGTCGGCCACCGGCGCGCAAAACGGTTGGCTCAACGCCGGTGACGTCATCACCGCCAGCGTCAACTTCAACCAAGCCGTCAAGGTCTATGGCAGCCCGCAGCTGATTCTGTACATTGGCGGGGGCAACGGCACGGCGACCTACGACAGCGCCAACAGCATCGAAGCCACTGGCTTGCTCAGGTTCACCTACACCCTGAAAGCGTCGGACGCCAGCGACCCCAACGGCATCGCAGTGGGGTATTTCAACCTCAACGGGGCCACCCTCTACGGCGCGCAAAATAACACCCTCAACCCATCGGTCAGTGCCAGCGACAACCCCTTGTTCAAAGTCGACAACACGCCACCCGCCGCGCCCACCCTGTCTTACTCGGACAGTGGCAGCGGCACGTTTGCTGCTGCTGCCGAGGCCAGCCAGGGCTTTCTCAAAATCAGCGGGGCCGAAAGCGGCGCCACCGTTCGCGTGACCTTGGTGCGCAGTCCGGGTGCCAGCCTGGTCAAAACCTTCACGGGCCTTTTTGGCGATCAGCTCATTCCCCTCAGCCCGACCGACATCGCCGCCTTGGGCAATGGCAGCATCACCGCCTCGGCGGTGGTCATCGATGCGGCGGGCAACAGCACCCCGGCCAGCACCACCCCGGCCGGCACCACGTTGGGCTTCACGCTCGACACCCTGGCCCCGACCTTCCTGAGCCCGCAGAGCTTGTACAGCCCCGAAAACCAGACCGCCATCGGGCAACTCCGGGCCAGCGAAACCGTGACCTGGAGCCTGCTCGATGCCGGTGGCAACCCCGCCACCCTGGCCGATGTGGCCTTGAACACCAGCACCGGTGTGCTGACCTGGAAAAATCCCGCCGGACTGGATTTTGAGGACAGTGCGGTCAGCACAACCCGCACCTTCTCGGTCCGGGCCACCGACGCCGCAGGCAACAGCAGCACCCAGAGCATCACCGTCCGCTTGACGCCCGTCAACGAGGCGCCGGTCATCTCGGCCTCGACTTCCTCCGCGCAGGGGCTGACAGCCAGCGACTCCTCCGCTTCGACCTTCGGGGTCGGGGCGTTCGCCGGTGTCATGGTTTCCGATCCGGACGCAACGGCCTCGTTCACCCCCACGCTCTACGCCACGCTGAGCGCACCCGCGGGCACGCTCAGTGGCATCACCGATGCCGACGGCTCGCGCCCTGGCCTGCAGTTCAGCGGCAGTCCAGCGCAGCTGCAAGCGCAGCTGGCGGCGTTGAGCTGGACCGACGCCCCGGCGGGTGACGCCAGCCGAGCGGGCCCAGCCACCATCACCTTGCGCGTCAGTGACATCGGCTACGCCGACACCCTGGCGGCGTCGAGCACCAGCGCAGTTCTGGTGTCGCGCTTGCCCACGCTGGCGCTGGGTGCCGGTGCCGCACCGGCCTACACCGAAAACGCCGCTTCGGGCACCCCGATCGCCCCTTCGTTGTCCCTGGGACATGCCAGCACATCCACCCCCTTGGCCTCGGGCCAACTCCGTTTGGGCATGAGCCAGGTCGTGATCGACCTGACCGGCGGGGTGTCGGGCGACACCCTGACCCTCGACCCTGCGGCCAGGGCCTTGGGCTTTTCGCTCACGCCCCAACCGTTCAACGCGCCCGTCACGATCGCCACCCCGCAGTGGGTCCTGAAAGATGCTGGCAACGCCACGCTGGCGCGATGGCAAGCGGCGTTGCGCGGCATCACCTACAGCAGCACCTCCGAAGATCCGGGGGTGTCGACAGCGCGCGGGATCACGATCAAGGTCATCGATGCCTGGGGCGGCACGGCCCAGGTCAGCCAGTCTCTCAGCGTGACCTCGGTGCCCGATGCCCCCACGTTCACGGGCATCCAGGCCCCCACGCCCTCCCAGGCGCTGATGGTGGAGACAGCGGTACCCCACGATTGGGCCGTCCACTTCAGCAACAGCGCGGGCGTGACCCAAAGCGTCACCCCCACGGTGACGGACCTCGACAGCCCCTTGGTTCACCTCAGCATCACGCCCTCGGCCCAGATCACCCTGAACCCGGCCACCGCCAGCCAGATCAGCGGCATGACGGCGGTCACCCTGGCCGGCAGTGTCTTGCAGATGTCCGGTACGCCAGAGGCACTCACCCGAGCCCTCGGGGTGATCACCTTCACCGCCAACGCCATCGGCAGCGGACAACTCGATGTCCGGATCAGCGACGTGTCCCTCACCGATGCCGCCACCCGGGCCCCGCAGTCGATCCACATCCAGGCGCAGGCTGCGGCCGACCGGACCCCGCCCACCCTCGGGCTTAACGCAACCAGCCTGGAAACCCCCGAGAACCAGACGCTCATCAGCGCCACCTTGCCCGGCCTGTTTCGCCCCTCTGAAGGCGTGGTCTGGAGTTTTGACGCCAGCGGCGTGGACAACAGCCGTTTCAACCTGAACCCTCTGACGGGGGAGATCAGCTGGAAGGTTGCCCCCGATTTTGAGACCGCCTCCCAAACCCTCATCACCGAAGGCCCCTACAGCGGCGACAAGCGCTTTAACCTGGCGTTCAAGGCGATCGACCTCAGCGGCAACGTCAGCCAGCCGCTGAGCCTGGGCGTTCATTTGCAAGACGTCAACGAAGCCCCGCAACGCGTGACCAGCGCCGGCACCCCGGCGGGCACCGAACACCGCTGGGCGACGCTGGCACAACTGGGCAACCTCTACAGCCTGGATTTGTCCACCTTGTTCCAAGACCCCGATGCGGGCGACGCCCTGACTTACAGCGCCAGCATCCCGGTCGGCTGGCTGAGTCTGGCCGCCAATGGCCGACTGACGGCCAGTGGTTCGTTGCCTGCCACCGACACCCGGGTCGACTTCGAGGTCACGGCCACCGACCGCCTGGGCTTGTCGGCCACGGTGCCCATCAGCTTGCACGCCGTCGCGCAAAGCGCGCCGCAAGTCATCGGCCTGAACGTCAAAGACAACGCCGGCGACGTCTGGGTGGGCAACGCCAGCCAGACCCTGACGCTGAATGTGCTGTTCAACACGGCTGACCTCAGGGTCACCGGCAACCCGACGGCGACCGTGGTGATCGCAGGCGCCGCCTACACGGCTTTTTTCACCGGTGCCACGACCGCATGGAGCACCCAGCAGGGTGCCGCCCAAGGCGTGTTGTCGTTTGCCCTGAGCGTGCCCTCAGGGGTGAACACCGAGGGCGTCACCCTGACGGG
>JACCDW010792445.1_pt1 | contig 15529 bp, 14 predicted proteins | sample 7449781 | NCBI WGS metagenome assembly JACCDW01 (sample SAMN15323449, study PRJNA562643) | freshwater metagenome | isolation source: river surface water | place: USA:Blue River Watershed | collected 2017-08-18
GTCTGCCCAAATGTGGAAGCGCTTCGCAATTTATGCTGCCCGACATCATGATAATAACGCGCTTAGTATTTATGCACGGGTTAAGACGCAATATATGGATAAAGAGGGCCTTGCTTGGAAAACAAGGGTGGCTTTGTGGAATAAAGATTGGATTTTGGTAAAAAATACGATTGCTGAGATGACAGTTGAACAGCAAGAGGAGCCTGTTTGGCGATATTGGAAAGCACGTGCGTATAAGGCTCAGAATGATATTCCCAAAGCCAATCAGTTGTTACTGGCCTTGGCACGCGAACGTAATTATTACGGCTTGCTTGCGGAAGATGAGTTAGGTGATGTGTTAACGGCTACGCCAATTAATTATGTCCCAACTGAGTCTGAAGTCCAGCAGATCCAAAATCAGCCAGCAATACAACGTGTGCTGGAGTTACAGCGTATTGGGCTTAAGTGGGAGTCTCGCTCAGAATGGTCTTGGGCAACTCGCGATTACGATGACAAGCAATTGTTGGCTGCAGCTGAGTTGGCGCTTCGCCAGGGTTGGTATGATGTTGCTATTAACACTGCGGAGAGAACTAAATCAGTACATAGTTATACTTTACGTTTTCCTACTCCTTATCGAGAAACTGTAACGAACTTTTCTAAAGACTATGGCGTTGATGAGGCCTGGGTATATGGTCTAACACGTCAAGAAAGTCGTTTTAATCCGAGTGCAAAGTCAGGGGTTGGTGCTGCTGGTGTCATGCAGGTAATGCCGGAGACGGCAGCTTGGATTGCCAAGCGTATGAATTTAGGTGGGTATCGGCAAGACAAGATTCATCAGTTGGATACCAATGTTCAATTGGGGACTTATTATTTGAGGTACACCTTAGATATGATGAACGGGCAAACGCCGCTTGCAACAGCAGCTTACAATGCTGGGCCGGGACGCGTTAAAAATTGGATGGCAGATCAACCGATTGAGGGTGCAATCTATGTTGAAAATATTCCAATTCTAGAAACACGTGCATATGTACAAAAAGTGATGGCTAATACATACTTTTACGCCTATCGTTTAGGTACTAAAACACAAAGTTTAAAACAGAGATTAGGTGTTATTACTAAGACTAGTGCCGCAATTGCGGCAGAATAAAAGTATTTAGGATTTGATAAGGTTAAAGCATGAAGCAAATATGTTTGTTGGGTGGTACAGGGTTTGTTGGTAGCGCGATGGCGCAACAACTTAGTGTTGCTGGGTACTCAGTCAAGATACTCACGCGAAGGCGTGAGGTGAGCAAGCATCTTATCCTGTTGCCAAATGTCACAGTGGTTGAATGTGATGTGATGAATGATGCTGCCTTAAGTTTGGCTTTAAAAGGTTGTGATGTGGTCATTAACCTCATTGGAATTTTGCATGAGAATAAAAAAATGAGCTTTGAAAAAATGCATGCCGAATTGCCAAAGCGTGTAGCAAAGATTTGCTTGAAATTGGGTATTGGGCGATTGATTCACATGAGTGCATTGAAAGCTGCTTTAAAAGCCCCTAGTCATTATTTGCAATCAAAAGCTGAAGGTGAGGCTTACGTGCTCTCACAAGGTAATAAATTAGATGTCACAGTTTTTAGGCCTTCAATTATTTTTGGGCGTGGCGATGGTTTTATTAATTTGTTTGCAGGTTTAATTAAGTTTCTACCAGTGATTTTGCTTGCGAAGCCTAAAGCTAAATTTCAGCCTATTTATGTTGAAGATGTTGCCGCAGCATTTGTTGCTGCTATAGAAAATTCTGAGACTTATGGTAAGTCTTACGATTTAGGTGGGCCTAAGGTTTATACTTTGGCTGAAATCATTAAATTTGTATCGAAGACGCTGCACAAAAAACGGATAGTGATTGGTTTAAACGATCTATTTTCTTATATCCAGGCTTTTGCTATGGAATTGTTGCCGATTAAATTGATGACACGCGATAATGTTCGCTCTATGCAAGTTGATAGTACTTGTGATCAACCTTTCCCAGTTTATTTAAACTTTACCCCGGTTGCGATGGAATCGATTGTTCCCGAATATCTGTTGAATGAAAATCCACGAAATGCATACAACCACTATCGTTCTTACGCTGGTAGATAATTAATGCAAGTGTATTGTGTTGGTGGTGCTGTTAGAGACGAATTACTCGGATTGCGTGTCCAAGATCGAGACTTCGTTGTCGTTGGAAGTACGCCATCCGAAATGGAATCAGCCGGATATAAGCCTGTAGGCAAAGACTTTCCAGTTTTTTTACATCCGAATACGCGTGATGAATATGCGCTTGCTAGAACTGAGCGTAAAACTGCGAAAGGATATAAAGGCTTTCAAGTACATGCTGATCCCGATGTTACTCTGGAACAAGATCTTGCTCGTCGTGACTTAACGATTAATGCAATCGCTAAAGATGAGTCTGGAAATTTAATCGACCCTTATTCTGGGATTCAAGATTTAAAAGATAAGGTGTTGAGGCACGTGAGCCCGGCATTTGCTGAAGATCCGGTTCGCATCTTAAGAGCTGCCCGTTTTGCGGCGAGATTCGTTGATTTTGAGGTCGCGCCACTCACCATGGATTTGATGCGTGAAATGGTAGAAAAAGGTGAAGTTGATGCGCTAGTACCTGAACGTGTTTGGCAGGAAATATCCAAGGGCTTAATGGAAGAAAAGCCAAGTCGTATGTTTGAGGTTTTAAGAGCCTGCGGCGCGCTTAAAAAAATCATGCCCGAGTTAGATGCACTTTGGGGTGTCCCACAACCAGCGAACCACCATCCCGAAGTTGATACTGGTGTGCATGTCATGATGGTGATTGATTATGCCGCGGATAAGCAATATCAATTGCCTGTTCGCTTTGCAGCTTTGATGCATGACTTAGGTAAGGGTACGACACCTATAGATATATTGCCACGTCATATTGGTCATGAGCAGCGAAGTGTTGATTTGTTGCATGTGCTCAGTAAGCGTTTGCGTGTTCCTAACGATTGCAAAGAACTTGCGCATATCGTTGCTAAATTCCATGGCAAAGTGCATCAAGTGAAAGAAATGCGATCAGAAACTTTGCTGAAGTTTTTGGTAGATACTGATGCCATTCGTCAGCCTGAAAGGTTTCATGATTTCTTACTCGCTTGCGAATGCGATATTCGCGGCAGAACAGGCTATGAAACTCAAGCGTTTGAAGAGGCAGGTTTACTATTGAGCTTGTTGAAAGCAGCTTCAGAAGTTGATGCAGGCGCCGTTGCAAAACTGCATGATGCGCCAGAGAAGATTAAACAGGCGGTGTATGAAGCAAGACTCAATGCCCTAGAACAGGCATTGAAGTCTTAATTATTCCTCAGCACCATTTAAATAAGTGAGCTGTTGCTGAACGTATTCCATAGGTAAGCGTTTAAATCCACTCTTAGCAAATTGATGCCATCTGCCAATCACAAAACATAACATTAAATTAGCTTGGGATTCGGCATCTACTTTACGGCCAGTTTGGGCTTCAGAAATACGTAATGATTGTTTTAGTGTTGATTCAACTCGATCAAATAATTGATTGATACGCAGTTGTAGGCGATCATCTTCGTTCACTAAAGCATCGCCGATGAGTACACGTGTCATGCCTGGATTTTTTTCTGCGAACAATAGCATGACGGTGATGATGCGGCGGACTTGGCTTATCCCATTTGTTTCTTCTGCGCCAATTTTGTTGATTAACCCAAATAAGCTTTGTTCAATAAACTCAATTAAACCTTCAAACATTTGTGCCTTACTCGCAAAATGTCTGTAAAGCGCTGCTTCACTCACATCTAATTTCGCTGCAAGTGATGCAGTCGTGATTTTTTCACGTGTTGGTTTTTCTAGCATATTGGCTAGCGTTTCGAGAATCTGTTGTTTACGTTCACCTGGTTTTGATGCCATCTTTAATCTCCAGTAGTCGCGGTAGAGTTGAAGTTTATTTGTTGCTGTTATTATATTCTAGAATGAGTAAGTGCTAACACGTTATTGATACGTAAATCGACAAAACTTGGTTTTTTTAATGATTTTGAAATCCAAACGGTTTTCATTCCCATGCGTTTGGCGGTCATTAGTGCTGGCAAATTATCTTCCATCATGACGCAATCACATGCTTTAGCTTTAATGACATGCAGCAGTTGTTGAAATCCACGCACCGAAGGTTTGGGATGAAACTTTGTAGATTCCACACTAAAAACCACAGTAAATAAATCAGCAATTCCTAATACATTTAAGACTCGCATTGCATAATTCATAGGGGCATTGGTGAAGATCACTTTTCGGCCTTTTAATCGAGTAATGCAATGCCGTAGTTTTTTGGTTTCTGACACCATGTTTTCCAAATCCATGTTGTCGTGTGTTTTACATAAAAAATGATAAGGATCTACCCCGTGATGCCTCATCAGCCCTTTTAGGGTTGCCCCGTAAATACGCCAGTAATGTTGGCGCAATTTAAAGGCGTGGTGTTCATCAACATTCAAAGTGTCCATGATGTATTGAGTCATGGCTTTGTTCATCACAGGAAAGATATGTGATGAAGCGTCGTGTAAGGTGTCATCCAGGTCAAACACCCAAACACGTTGGCTATTTTGCATTATTTTGCTTTAATGAGCGTGCCTACGCCATCGTCCGTGAGAACTTCAAGTAGTAACGCATGCTCAACACGACCGTCAATAATATGCACAGCTTTTACGCCACTGCGTGCAGCATCTAGCGCTGAGCTAATTTTAGGAAGCATTCCACCTGAAAGCGTACCGTCTTCAACTAAATCATCGATTTGTTTCGGTGTTAGTCCAGTAAGTAAGGCGCCATTTTTATCTAAGACACCTGGCGTATTGGTGAGCAAGATTAATTTTTCTGCGCCTAAAATTTCCGCCAATTTGCCAGCGACAACGTCAGCGTTGATATTGTAAGTCTCGCCATCTGGACCAACACCAATCGGTGCAATCACGGGAATAAAATCCCCGCTATCAAGAAAATTAATGATGCTTGGATCAATTTTAGTAATGTCACCTACCTGGCCGATATCAATCATTTCATCTGGGTTTTCTTTGCTTTGCATGCGAAGTTTTTCAGCATGAATGAAATTTCCATCTTGACCTGTGAGACCAACAGCTCTTCCACCTTTTTGGTTGATGAGGTTAACAATCTCTTTGTTTACTTGGCCGCCCAGCACCATCTCGACGATATCCATGGTTTCTTCGTCGGTGACACGCATGCCTTGAATGAAGACACCTTTTTTACCCAACTTATCCAACATTTCATTGATTTGTGGGCCGCCACCATGAACAACAACGGGGTTCATCCCGACTAGTTTTAGCAAAACAACATCGCTCGCAAAAGACTCTTTTAGTTGCGGATCTGTCATTGCATTGCCACCGTATTTAATCACGATGGTTTTGTCGAAGAACCGTTTAATGTAAGGAAGAGCCTCAGCTAGCGTTTGCGCTTTTTGAGTGGCCGTCGTGTTGTTCATTTGCTGATGCCTTTATGATTATTTTTTGATATTTTACATTGAAATATCATTAAAACTACGCTGCTGCTTAGGAAAACTCATAGTGTCTTAATGAACACCTTCGAGCGTCTTTGTAGGTTGTAGATTTTTTGTTTTTCCTCAGGCAAGTCTTCAACACTTTTTTCTTTGAATCCACGCTCTAAAAACCAATGTTCGGTTCTTGTGGTTAAGCAAAATAATCTTTTAATTCCTTGCTCTCTTGCCTGATCTTCACAGTAGTGGAATAGCCTATCACCACGGCCACCACCTCGGTATGCTGGATGGATGGCAAGGCAAGCAAATTCTGCCATTTTTTCACTCATGAAGGGATAGAGCGCGGCGCAACCTATGACACGGCCATCATGCTCCATAATGTAAAATTGGTCGATTTCCATTTCCAAACGTTCACGACCGCGTCTGACTAGAATGCCTTCATTTTCTAATGGTTCAATCAGTTGCAATAATGCACCTACATCACCAATTTCTGCCTGACGCATCGACTCCAAAGGCATTTCTGTCACCATAGTACCTATACCATCATGCGTGAACAGCTCTTGAAGGATTGCACCATCGGTATGGCGACAAATTAAATGGGTTCTTGCTACCCCATGCTCGCAAGCTTTAATTGCCGCAGGTAAGAAGTAGGCTTCATCTTCTGTAATATTGGTATTGCCATTTACTTTGTTGTCTTGGTGATTATTTTTGACGTGCTTTAGTAAGTTTTCTGCTTTTTGCGCAGTCATTTCACGTAATAGCTCACCGCGTGCGTTATGTACGCCAGAGGCATCCATTAAGAAAATAAGTTTATCTGCATCCAAGGCAATGGCGGTGCTCACAGCTACATCTTCTAAAGACAGGTTGAAAGCTTCACCAGTAGGTGAGTAGCCTAGTGGTGATAGCAAGACCATCTCGCCATCATCTAAACGTTTTTGAATGCCTACAGCATCTACTTTTCTAACTTCACCTGTGTGTTGTAGGTCTATTCCATTTCTAACACCTAGGGGCTTCGCTGTGACGAAGTTGCCGCTTGCAACACGAATATCTGAGCCTGCCATTGGTGAATTAATCAGCCCCATTGAAAGTAAGGCTTCAATTTCCACCCGAATTGCACCGTTAGCTTCTTTTACTGCTTCCATTGCCAAATCGTCTGTGACGCGAAGGCCGTCTGCCATTTTTGTCTCAATTTTTGATTTTCTTAGGCGTGATTCAATTTGTGGCCGAGATCCGTGAACTAAAACTAATCTAACTTCTAGACTGGCAAGCAAGTTTAGATCATGTGAAAGTGCTACAAACTGTCCATCATCGACAACCTCACCACCAAATGCAATTACAAAAGTGCGGCCACCGAACGCGTGAATGTAGGGAGCGACTGAGCGAAACCAGCTGACAAATTCTTGAGGTTTGCTTAAGTTTTGCGTATTTTGGATTGCAGAGTTTACTGAATTTGCGTAATTCGCAATATTGTTGCTGGTGTTGAGTGTGTTGAATTGATCGCTTTGTCCATAAAGAAACGCTGGGGTGCAATTAAGCGCTTTGCAGAGTTTCAATAGCATCTGCTCGCTTAATCCCTGCGTACCTCTTTCTACCCGAGAGAGGTTTCCTGCATCTGTGCCAATTTGCACGGCAAGTGACTGTAGGGTGCATTTTAAATTTTTTCTTTGCTGCCTAATGGCTTGACCTAATGACATAACACCTCATTATTTTGCGTTTTGAGCACAATTTAAACATAAAAATGCGTTTATTGCAAAATTAAAAACATTTTATTTGCGTTATTCGCAAAAATCTCCCCAGAGTGTTTGCATGGCAGCGATTGCCGCAAGCGGAGCGGTTTCGGTTCTGAGTATGCGTTTTCCTAGTCGTACAGCTGTAAATCCTTGTTGGGCGCTTAGCTTTATTTCATCATCTGTGAGTCCGCCTTCCGCACCAACAAGTAAATGAATGTCAGTTTTTGGTGGTGGTAGATTTTTGAGTGAAACCGCTGCATTAGGTGCTAGCGTAATCATCAGGTCTGTTGGCTTAATTGAGGCTAGCCATTGTGATAGCGATAGTGGTGCTTTTACGACTGGAACGGTTGCGCGCCCACATTGTTCGCATGCCGATATCACTACATTTTGCCAATGCGCGATTCGTTTTTCAGCGCGATCACCAGTTAATTTAACAACACTACGTTGACTCGCGATGGGTTGAATGGAAGCAACGCCCATTTCAACAGCTTTTTGAATAGTGAAGTCCATGCGATCGCCACTTGATATGGCTTGCGCTAGGTGTATCGAGATGGGGGCTTCGTTATTAACGGGGATTAGCCCACTTATTTTTGCGACAACCTCATTTTTTTTAACTATCGTGAGTTGAGCAGGGTAATCATTCCCGTCGCCATTGAATAGAACGATATCATCGCCTACGTTAAGACGCAGGGCTCTTGTTGCATGCGTCGCTGCACTTTCAGATAATTCGATTTCACTGCCGATTGATAGTGAATTAGAGATTGTTGAATTGCAGTAAAAGCGTGGTGTAGACATTCGATTTAAGCCAAAATGATGTAATTGGTCGATGTATTTTAAAGGAAGGAATGGAAAAAATGGCAAGTTTGAATCCGCCAGTCTGTGATTTTGGATGGCAGGCACCTTATTTTAAATTGCCTGGGGTTGATGGGCGTGATTGGACGCTTGATGATGTTAAGGGTGAAAACGGCTTATTAGTGATGTTTATTTGTAATCATTGTCCTTATGTCCAATCAATTCGTCAGCGTTTGGTCGAGGATATTGCTAAGCTAAAAACTTTGGGAATCAACGCAATCGCTATTTCTTCAAATGATGCTGTTAGCTATCCGCAGGATTCATTCGAGCAGATGAAGCAAATTGCGGAAACGTTTAATTTTAATTTTCCTTATGTTTATGATGAGTCCCAGGCCGTTGCAAGAGCTTATGGCGCAGTATGTACACCAGATTTTTTTGGATTTAATGCAATGCTTGAGCTTCAGTACCGAGGGCGTTTTGATGACCAAGGTCGTGATTTAACGCCTAAGCCAAATGCTACAAAAGATTTATTGGATGCAATGACACAAGTTGCAAAAACAGGGCATGGTCCAAGCCACCAAATTTCCAGTATTGGTTGTTCAATTAAGTGGAAAGATTAGTGCTTTTGGTCTGCTTGGCTTAAATATCGGTAAATCGTAACCATTTAGCGTCTGATGGTATTGCTCAAAATGCCCATTTAAGCAATAATTCAGCATTAAGCTCCCGCAAAATTAATAATTAAATATTTCGCTGTATGTAATGCCTTGCAGCCTCGATATTCATGCGTTTGGGAGTATCCAAAGAATTTCTAGTGCCATGCTTATGTATCAAATCTATTAGATCCAATACATAAGCTGGCGCTTTTTACGTTTTATAGATTTGATGATAGGGAGAAAGAAATGGCAACTCGTAAAGATTTAGCAAACGCTATCCGTGCTTTGTCTATGGATGCGGTACAGAAAGCTAACTCTGGCCACCCAGGCGCACCTATGGGTATGGCTGAAATCGCTGAAGTACTATGGAACCACAATTTGCGTCATAACCCAACCAATCCAAATTGGGCTGACCGCGATCGTTTCGTATTGTCTAACGGCCATGGCTCAATGTTGATTTACTCATTGTTGCATCTCACTGGCTACGATTTGCCTATGGATGAAATTAAGACATTCCGTCAATTGCATTCTAAATGCGCTGGCCACCCTGAATATAGCTATGCACCAGGTATCGAAACAACAACTGGTCCATTAGGTCAAGGTATCACTAACGCTGTTGGTTTTGCGATGGCTGAAAAATTGATGGCTAACCAATTTAACAAGCCTGGTCACGACATCGTTGACCACTACACATATTGCTTCCTAGGCGACGGCTGTATGATGGAAGGTGTATCACATGAAGCTTGTGCTTTGGCTGGTACATGGGGTCTAGGTAAGTTGGTTGCTTTCTGGGATGACAACGGCATCTCTATCGACGGTCATATCGAAGGTTGGTACACAGATGACACAGCTAAACGCTTTGAAGCTTATGGCTGGCATGTTCAATCAGTAGACGGTCATGATTCTGACGCAATCAATGCGGCAATTCAAAAAGCTAAAGCAGTCACAGACAAGCCATCATTGATTTGCTGTAAAACAGTGATCGGTATGGGCTCTCCAAACAAATGCGGTAGCCATGATTGCCACGGTTCTGCACTAGGTGAAGAAGAAGTTGCAGCGACACGTGCAAACATTGGCTGGAACTATCCTCCATTTGAAATCCCTGCAGACGTTTACGCTGGTTGGGATCAAAAAGCTAAGGGCGCTAAATTAGAGGCTGATTGGAATGCTAAATTTGATGCTTATGCTAAAGCTTTCCCTGCTGAAGCTGCTGAATTCAAACGTCGTATGGCGGGTGATTTGCCAGCTAACTGGAAACAAGCATCCGATGCATTGATTGCTGCAACAAACGAAAAAGCAGAAACAGTTGCAACACGTAAAGCTTCACAAAATGTAATCGCTGCTTTGGCGCCAACGTTGCCAGAGTTCTTGGGCGGTTCAGCTGATTTGACTGGATCTAACTTAACATCATGCGGTAGCTTCACACACGTTGATGGTAAAAAACCAGGTAACTACATCTCTTACGGTGTGCGTGAGTTCGGTATGTTCGCCATCATGAACGGTATGGCATTGCACGGTGGTTTCTTACCATTCGGCGGTACGTTCCACATGTTCTCAGACTATGCTAAGAGCGCGTTGCGTATGGCTGCGTTGATGAAACAACGTACTGTTGCAGTATTGACACATGACTCTATCGGTCAAGGTGAAGATGGTCCAACCCACCAACCAGTAGAAAACACATCTGGCTTACGTTACATTCCTCGTATGGATGTATGGCGTCCAGCTGACTCAACAGAAACTGCTGTAGCATGGGTTGCTGCTGTTGAGCGCCATGATGGCCCATCAAGCTTAGTATTAAGCCGTCAAAACGTTCCTGGTATCAAACATGACACAGCACACTTCGACCTTATCCGTAAGGGTGGTTATGTGTTCTCTGATGTAGCTGGCAAAGCTGACGTTATCATTATTGCTAATGGTTCTGAACTTGATTTAGCAATCAAAGCGGCTGCTGAGTTGAATGCTGCTGGTACGAAAGTACGCGTAGTTTCAATGCCATCAACAAATGTATTTGACCGTCAAGACAAAGCATATCGTGACAGCGTTTTAACTCCAGGCGTTAAGCGTGTGGCTGTTGAAGCTGCTCACCCAGACTTCTGGCGTAAATATGTAGGCTTAGAAGGTGCTGTAGTTGGTATCGACACATTTGGTGAATCTGCACCTGGTGGCGTATTGATGAAGCACTTCGGTTTCACTGTGGAAAACGTAGTGAAAACTGTTAAGTCAGTACTGTAATTATTGAGGTAGGTTAGACCAAGGGAGCCTGTATTTTTGGCTCCCTTTTTGTTTGCTAATTTAAGGTATCAATCATGACAATTAAAGTAGGTATTAACGGATTTGGCCGCATTGGCCGCATGGTACTGCGCGCCGCAGTTCAAGATTTTAAAGATATCGAAGTGGTCGGTATTAATGATCTACTTGAGCCGGAGTATTTGGCTTATATGCTGAAGTACGATTCAGTACATGGTCGATTTGATGGTGAAGTGTCTGTTAGTGGTAATGATCTGATTGTAAATGGTAAGAAAATTCGTTTGACTGCAGAAAAAGATCCTGCGGCACTTAAGTGGAATGAAGTCGGCGTAGATATCGTGATTGAATGTACAGGCTTGTTCTTAACAGAAGAAACATGTCAGAAGCACATCGCGGCGGGGGCTAAAAAAGTTGTGCAGTCGGCTCCTTCAAAAGATGAAACGCCGATGTTTGTTTATGGCGTTAACCACGAAACCTATAAAGGTGAGGCAATCGTTTCAGCGGCATCTTGTACGACCAACGCTTTAGCGCCTGTAGCAAAAGTGCTTAACGATAGTTTTGGCATTAAGCGTGGTTTGATGACAACCGTGCATGCTGCGACTGCGACGCAAAAAACAGTGGATGGCCCATCAAACAAAGATTGGCGTGGCGGTCGTGGTATTTTAGAAAATATTATTCCATCTTCAACAGGCGCTGCTAAAGCGGTAGGTAAGGTCATTCCTGCGCTTAATAAAAAATTAACTGGCATGGCATTTCGTGTACCGACTTCTGATGTGTCAGTAGTTGACTTAACTTGCGAGCTTAATAAAGAAGCAACTTACGAGCAAATCGTGGCTGCAATGAAAGCTGCATCTGAGAATGGCCCATTAAAAGGTGTCCTTGGGTTTACTAATGAGAAAGTAGTTTCAACAGATTTTCGTGGTGAAACTTGTCCGTCAGTATTTGATGCAGAGGCAGGTATCGCGCTTGATCCTACTTTTGTAAAGGTTGTGGCTTGGTATGACAACGAATATGGATATACCTGCAATTTAATGCGTCTTGTACGTCACGTTGCTTAAGGGGAAATCATGTCTGTAATTAAAATGACGGATCTTGATTTGACTGGCAAGCGAGTATTAATACGCTCAGATTTAAATGTTCCGGTTAAAGACGGTAAGGTGACCTCTGATGCTCGCATTACCGCATCAATGGCAACGATTGAGTTTGCACTTAAAGCTGGCGCGAAGGTGATGGTTACATCTCATCTTGGTCGTCCGGAAGAAGGTGTTTATTCAGAAGAGAATTCACTTAACCCCGTCGCTGACATTATTTCATCTAAGCTTGGAAAGCCAGTTCGCTTAATTAAAGATTGGGTGGCTGGTGGTTTCGATGTAGCGAATGGCGAGTTAGTCTTATTAGAGAACTGCCGTTTTAATCCTGGCGAGAAAAAGAATGTGGATGCTACTGCGCAGAGTTATGCAAACCTCTGTGATGTGTTTGTGATGGATGCTTTTGGTACGGCGCATCGTGCGGAAGCATCTACACACGGTGTAGCTAAATTTGCACCTATGGCTGCTGCTGGCATTCTGTTGGTTCAGGAGCTTGAAGCGTTAACAAAAGCTTTGTTGAATCCAGCACGCCCTATGGTAGCGATTGTTGGAGGTTCCAAAGTATCAACTAAGTTAACAGTGCTAGAAAGCCTTTCCGACAAAGTTGATCAGTTAGTGGTTGGCGGCGGAATTGCTAACACTTTCTTAAAAGCGACAGGCTTGGAAATTGGCCATTCCTTGTGTGAGGATGACTTATTGCCAACGGCACGAGCTTTGATGGAAAAAATGGCAGCTCGTGGTGCCGCAGTTCCTATCGCTGTTGATTTGGTAACAGGCAAGCACTTTGATGCTAATGAGCCAGCGGTGATTAAAAGTGCAGATGTGATTGAAGCGGACGATATGATTTTTGATATCGGTCCTGAATCTGCGAAAGAGTTAGCAAATATCATTATGAATGCTGGTACGGTTGTTTGGAATGGACCAGTTGGCGTATTTGAGTTTGATCAATTCGGTGAAGGCACTAAAGCCATTGCGATGGCGATTGCGAAGACCAATGCCTTTACCTTAGCTGGCGGTGGCGACACGATTGCTGCGATTCAGAAATATGATATTTATGATCAAGTTTCATATATTTCTACTGCAGGCGGTGCCTTTTTAGAATTCTTGGAAGGTAAGAAGTTGCCAGCGGTTGAAATTCTAGAGCAACGTGCTAATGCTTAGATAGATTTGATAAAAAAGGGCTCTTTGAGCCCTTTTTTATTGCTGGTTCAAAACCCACCAGGGTTTTTAGGGCAATGCTGAGTTAAGGTATAATTGCCGAATAATATAGATCGTTTCTGCTAAATTTTATTTGGGATATTGAATTGTCAAATACACTGATTCAATCAAGCATTAAAAGCTTGCCGCTTCTGCATCAAGGTAAAGTTCGTGATATTTACGATATTGATGCCAATACAATGTTGCTGATTGCTACGGATAGGCTTTCTGCATTTGATGTTATTTTGCCAACGCCCATTAAAGATAAGGGTGCGATTTTGACCGAGATTGCTAATTTTTGGTTTAAAAAACTCGGTCATGTTGTACCTAATCACTTAACAGGAATAGATCCAAAATCTGTGGTTTCTGATCCGGCAGAAAAAGCCCAGTTGGGTAAGCGTGCTTTAGTGGTCAAAAAGTTAAAACCATTGCCTATTGAAGCAATTGTTAGAGGTTATTTGGTGGGTAGTGGTTGGAAAGAATATAAAATAAGCGGCACGGTTTGTGGCATACCTTTGCCTACTGGTTTGCAAGAAGCATCAAAATTACCTGAGCCAATTTTCACGCCATCGAGCAAAGCTGATGTGGGCGATCATGATGAAAATATTAGTTTGGAAAAATGTGCGCAACTGTTAGGTAAAGACTTAGCAGCTAAAGTCGCGGAAGTCAGTTTGCGCCTGTATAAAGAGGCTGCTGAGTATGCACTCACTCGCGGAATTATTATTGCGGATACTAAGTTTGAGTTTGGTTTGGACGCTGAAGGTGAGTTATATTTGATTGATGAGGTTTTAACGCCAGACTCATCACGTTTCTGGCCAGCCGATCAATATGTTGTTGGGAAAAATCCACCAAGTTTCGATAAGCAATTTGTTCGAGATTGGTTGGAAGCTTCAGGTTGGGATAAGTCGCCGCCAGCACCTGAGCTGCCTCAGGATGTTGCGATTAAAACTGGTGAGAAGTACCGTGAGGCTTATACAAAGTTAACGGGTCTAGATTTAGTGGTTTAATTATTAAAACGATTGAAGGGGAAAGTAATGTCTTTGAGTAATGTGCCAGCAGGTAAAGATGTACCTAATGATTTTAATGTCATCATTGAAATTCCAATGCGTGGAGAACCAATTAAATTTGAAGTTGATAAAGAATCTGGCGCGATTTTCGTAGATCGTTTCATGGGTACATCAATGCATTATCCTTGTAATTACGGATATATTCCGCAGACATTATCAGAAGATGGTGACCCAACAGATGTCTTAGTGATTACACCAATTCCATTGCAGCCTGGTGTGGTAATTCGTTGCCGTGCAATTGGTGTATTGATGATGGAAGATGAGTCAGGGATGGATGCAAAAGTATTAGCAGTGCCGGTAGATAAAATTTGCCCACAATATAAAGATGTTCAAAGCTTTGAAGACATTCCTGAATTCCAATTGGCACCTATCGCGCACTTCTTTGAGCATTACAAAGATTTAGAAAAAGGTAAGTGGGTTAAAGTCGGTCAATGGCAGGGAGTTGACGCAGCAAAAGCTGAGATTGTAGCTAGTGTTGCGCGTGCTAAGTAATTAACGAGTAGTTATTGCAAGGCCATTTCATTGCGAAATGGCCTTTATTTTTTGGCGCGTTGCGCAAGCCTTTCTAAAGAATCACCCAAAGCACTTCCTTGTAGTTTTTGTGCGAGAGAATGGATCTTCTCAGCTGCTTCCGAGCTTAAATTACGCAGGGGCTTGTCTGTCTTAGCTGCGTGAGATTGTACTTGGACACTTACCCTGATAGAGCTTATGGCTACACCTTGTTTTTGTAATTTTGTAAGCAGGCTGGGCAATAATAATTTTATTTTTGCTGCCACTGCGCCATTGAGGGCGTAGATAGTCAGGCGTTTATGCTCGATCGCGCCTGCTTGAGTTTGGTTTTTTAAAGCGCTGGGAATAATTTCTTGCCATAACTTCTGAACGGCTGTTAATTCAGAAACTTGCTGGCTAAGTGCCTTTAATTCGGTATTGCTTTTAAAAATGGCGTTGATTAATTGCAAGCCTATTCCTTAAATTAGATTTTGTTTAATTATATAGGCTATAGATAGAAAATAGCATGCATTCAATAGCACTGCTGTTTGAGCCCATGGTTATGGTAAAATTGGCGCAATTATTAATTAGTTGTTTAGTTTTTTTAGATATTATTTTTTAAGTTAATTTTTAGAGGTTTCCGTTAATCGGAAAGTTGGTGTCACTTCATGGTATCCAAGCTGTTTAGAAAAATATTCGGTAGTCGTAATGACAGGCTGATTAAACAATACGCCCAGCAAGTTGTGAAAATCAATGCGCTTGAGCCATCTGTTCAAGCTTTAACTGATGA
>JACCDW010328128.1_pt1 | contig 15526 bp, 10 predicted proteins | sample 7449781 | NCBI WGS metagenome assembly JACCDW01 (sample SAMN15323449, study PRJNA562643) | freshwater metagenome | isolation source: river surface water | place: USA:Blue River Watershed | collected 2017-08-18
AGTACTTGCTTAAATTTCAACCTCGCTTGGCTGTTTTTTTTGTAGCTTTGTGCTCCCTCTTTTTTAGCTTCGCCAAACCTCAAAGGATTGGCGAAGCTGAGGGGTTAAGCACAAAGCATTGAATCCAGAACTCGAAAAATTATACCGCATCGCTCAGCAACCTAGTCGCGTGATTCTAGGATTGATGTCGGGTACTTCCATGGATGGCTTAGACATGGCGCTTTGTCGGTTTACCGGCCAAGGGCCCGCTACAAAATGCGAGTTACTTCATTTCGATTCCGTGTCCTTTGAAGAAAGCTTTAAAACGTCGATTCGTGCCGTATTTGCACAAGAAAACATACATTTTCCGAGTCTGAGTACCCTAAACGCACAAATTGCTCGAACGCATGCTAAGATTATTCTGCAAACGTTGGAGGCTTGGCAGGTAAAACCAGAGGATGTGGATCTGATTGCTTCACATGGACAAACGGTGATGCACCGGCCAGACCGCTCGGGGAAATTACCTCATTCAACGCTACAAATTGGGGATGGGGACCATTTGGCACATTTAACGGGCATTATTACCCTGTCAGATTTTAGACAAAAACATATTGCGGCTGGCGGCGAGGGGGCCCCTTTAGCCATGTTTGGTGATTATTTTTTATTCACCCAAGCAGGTGAAGAAAGGATCTTATTGAATATTGGCGGCATCGGTAATTTCACCTACTTGCCAGCCGATCAAGACCCTACAAATATTCTAGTGAGTGATACGGGACCAGGAAATACATTGCTTGATGCGTATATCAGACAACATTTTGCTGGGCTGAATTTTGACAAAGATGCCCAAATTGCTTGCTCGGGAACCATACATGCTGGATTCTTGCAAAATTTATTGAGCCTTCCCTTTTTTGAAGAAGCCTTTCCAAAAAGCACGGGGCCGGAATATTTTAATTTGGAGCGCATAACGGAACTGGCTCCTGCTGATCTAACCCCTGCTGATTTCTTAGCGACCTTAACGCGCTTTACGGCAGAGAGTATCGCGTTGGCCATCCAACATTACACGGGATTACATCAGGCGCATGTTTATGTAAGTGGTGGAGGCGCGCGGAACCCGTTGATGATGGAGCACTTAAAGAATTTAATGCCTGGATTTACGATTCAAGATTCCGCCGTCTTGGGAATTGAATCAGCGGCCAAAGAAGCCGTATTGTTTGGTTTGTTGGCTAATGAAACCTTAATGGATCCGAATCCTGCATCTGATCGCCGACTGGGTGATTCGCCATGGATGACGATGGGGAAGATTAGTTTACCCAATTAAATTAGACGCTAGACGTTAGACGCTAGACGTTGGACGTTGGAACAAAAGGTAAAAGATAGTACTCCGGACTAAAGACTAGCGACTAGAGACTAGTGACTTATATGAAATACAAATTACAAGATTACATTCTTTTTGAAAACGACGATTTCATTGTCATCAATAAACCATCTGGCATTGCGACCTTGGATGAGCGGAAGGATGATTATGCGCCTAGTATTTTAAGAATGGCCAAAATTTATTGGGAAGATGCTCAGGTTGGACACCGTTTGGATAAGGAAACGACGGGGGCTTTAGTGATTGCTAAAAACCCGGAGGCATACCGACATATTTCCATGCAATTTGAGCATCGGGAAACGGCGAAACGCTACCATGCAGTCGTGGAAGGAATGCACGACTGGGATGGCATGTTGGTGAATTTACCCATCCTCCCCCTCAAAGATGGCAAAGTCATTATCGCACGGTCAAATGGAAAACATGCAGAGACTTGGTTCCGTACCCTGCGGGTTTACAAGGGGTATACGCTTGTGGAATGCATGCCCATTACTGGCCGAATGCACCAAATCCGCATTCACCTCACTTGCCTACATGCGCCGATTGTTGCCGACGAAATGTATGGAGGAAAAGATGTGTATCTATCTGATTTGAAGCGGAATTTTCATCTAAAAAAAGATACGGAAGAACGTCCGCTCATGGGGCGAGTAGCCCTACATGCACACAGTTTGAGTTTCAAATTAATGGATGGAAATCCGATAACTGTAGAGGCGCCTTACCCGAAAGATTTTAATGTATTGACCAAACAGTTGGAGAAGTTTTCGTAAAAATTGATTTTAAGCCTAGCTATCATTTGTTGGTTTTTTATCCAAGTAAATTTGTGCAAAATTGCACTTCTAGATTTACCAAATCTGTTTTATGTCTAATTTATTGGCAAAACTAAACGCATCTATTGGCCTTTCTTACACGCTTGTAGGTATATTCATTGGGCTTTTATTCTTTAACATAGATCCTTACCAAGGCTGGGGCGATGATTATGCCTTGTATATCCATCAAGCAATCGCCATGAAAGATGGTGCTTTGCGCCAACTTTTCAATGATAACGCATTGATGATGTCATATTATAAATTAGGCCCAAATTTATATCCCCCTGCATATCCATTATTCCTACTTATCCCACTCAGCATCTTTGGAATGTCTATCATACATTTCAAAATATTCAATTTGATTATTTTTTGTGTGACACTTTTGGTCATAAATAAAATTCTGCAAATTCATCATTTTTCAGAAAGCCAACGAAAATTATCGATACTCGCGATTACGCTAAACTTTAATCTCATCGAATTTCAACAAAACTTGTATTCAGATATTTTTTGTCTTTTTACCTTGGCATTCTACTATTGGTCAATCATTAATTTCCGATTTTTAGACACAACATATAAGCTAACCATCAAACATTATTTGCTTATTACTACAACATTGGCATTATGTATTTTTTCCAAAACGGCCTATTTGACTGTAATTCCCGCCACCATGGCAGGATTTGTTTTTTGCCTTTTATTCACCGATCAAACTAGAAAAATAGTACTATTTAGGGGCTTCATTTATTGTCTGATAGTCGGAATTCTATTGGTAATAAATGCTCAATATCCATTTAATGGAGGTAAAAATGAAATGAGTGAATTTTCAAATTATTCGATAATTGAGAGTGTAAAAGGAAACTTATACAACAACTCTTCTTACATTTTACAGATTTACACCAAAGGGATATTTGAATTTCTCCATTTTTTTCAATTTGGAATACCTAAAAATTTATTGAAGTTATTGGTTGGCCTACCTTTTCTCGTGTTTTTGTTTTCGACCTCGTTCATTTATTTCAAAAAGACATTTCAAGAAAAAAACTGGAAAGGGGTTATGGTTATTTGCTTCTCCTTCGCACTATTTGGCCTCTATTTAATATGGCCTGGAAACCAAGGCCCACGTTTTTTCTTCCCTTTATATCTGATTATTATTCCATTTAGTATTTATTCAATTGAGTTATTTCGTCATGTCAAATTCGCAAGCATTAGAATCGATTTTTTGCTCGTAGGAATTATGTCATCCTTCGGCATTTTCACTTTATTCACAAACATTACCAACGCTTCAAGTGAACAAAAAATAATGGAAGAGTCTAGTATTGTTGGCTCTACACATTTTAATCAATGCATGCAATATTTAAAAAAGGCGAATATCAATGCTACCCAATTTGTTGGCTGTCAAAAAGCTAGATTAGTTCACCTGTATGCTGACAAAAAATCAATTGTGCCAACAAGCGCGACTATCCAAAAGTGTCAATATGTTTTACTACTCTCCTCACAGGAATTAATTGCGTCCAAAGATTTATTACGCGATTTTACGTTGGAGAAAACCTTTGGGGAGTTACATGTATTCAAACGAAATTAAGCCCACCGCAAAACAATTATTAGAGTTTCAACTAAGTCAGTATAGATGTTATACCATCACGCTATAAATGACTTAACTGAAAGATTTCAATTTGGTGATAAGACAGTTGGAGAAGTTTTAGTAAATTTGCAGCCCTGGCTCCGTAGTTCAATGGATAGAATGTAGGTTTCCGGTACCTAAGATGAAGGTTCGATTCCTTCCGGGGCTACTTAATTCAATTACAAACCCTTCTAAATCAAATAGTTAGAAGGGTTTTTTGTTTATTGGTACAACATAGGTACAACAAATATCATTTTTCATTCATTTACATCAGCATACACTTAGATACCTATTGACCTTCAAAACTAGTTTAAGTGTTTGAGATAGGTGGTGTACTCACTCCCCCAATATATATGTCTTTTTAGATTCTAATCTAATTTGCTTCCATATATTATATATAGCTATAACCTCTAAAATATTTTCCAATTTTTCAATTTGAGGAAACCTCCAAAATTTTAAAATTTTAAAATTTTCCATGTACCCCCTAGCTAAGGGTACTCCAGACTGCAACCCCTCAGGCGCCTGGGCAGGCGGGTGTCTCCCCCTGGGTCAATTCTGACCTAGCATAAATTCATTTTTAAACATTTAACGCTATGGTAATTGTATCAGATTACATGGAAAAAATCAATTCAAAAACTAATGAACCATTTGTTCTCTTGGAACTAAGTGGAGGATTAGAGCTTGTTCAATCCCAAAACACGGGAAACTTTTATGCTACAGCACGAAAGTGTAGAATTCCTTCTACGTTTAATGCTGAAGTAGCAAAACGAATGATTGGTTCACAAATCGAAGGAGATATCGTTCGAGTTGAAGTTCCTGCTTACGAATACGTAAATCCTAACACAGGAGAACTTATTACGTTAGCTCATTCGTATGCTTACAGACCCAAAGGTAGCATGGAGCTGTTAGGTGAATCAAAGATTGAAATTGTTAAGGAGGAAAGATCTAACCAACTTAATTATCAAGCTATGTAATCACTAATCAATTTAATTAATCGCTTTGAAGGGCACGGAGAAATCTGTGCCCTTTTTCATTTATTCAAAACATATATGTTATGGAATTACAAACTGCCCAACGAAAAAGGGCTAAAATCAAGATGGCTATACAGGGCCATAGTGGTAGTGGTAAAACATATTCTGCCTTGCTTGTTGCACATGGATTATGTCAATCTTGGGAAAAGGTGGCTGTCATAGATACAGAGAATGAATCATCACATCTATATGCTCACCTTGGAGGATATAAGGTACTTGGTATTTCAGCACCATTTGAACCTGAGAAGTACATAGAAGCCATAGATTTCTGTGTGGCTTCAGGGATTGAGGTAGTTATCATCGATTCTATCACTCACGAGTGGGAATGCCTGCTTGATTACCACAGCTCGCTTTCAGGTAACTCATTCACCAATTGGAACAAGGTTACACCTCGGCACAATGCATTTGTTCAGAAGATCCTGCAAGCTCCAGTTCACATCATTGCAACGATACGTACCAAACAGGATTACGTGCTTACAGAGAAAAATGGTAAAACCATTCCTGAGAAGGTTGGTCTAAAATCTGTGCAGCGTGATGGATTGGATTACGAGTTTACGCTCGTGTTTGATTTAGACAATAAGAACCTGGCACATGCAAGCAAAGATCGTACAGGATTGTTCTTTGGTAAACCTGAACATCGATTATCTGCTACTACAGGAAACATCATTTCTAAGTGGTGTATGGAAGAATTAGAACCTCAAATTGATTACGTGAAAGATCGTATCAACAACGCTTCCACCATCATCGAATTACTGGGATTGTACAACCAATTTACCCAGTTTAATGACCTGCTTTTACCTTATTATGAGAAAAGAAAGCAAGAGCTAAAACAATTTAAAAACCGTGCCTTAGAAGGCAACTTAAACCCCATTCAATATGAACAATCAACTAATAGTTAATCCATCTATAGAAGCAGAAGAATACGCTTCTTATATAGAAATAGAAGAGCAAGCGATCGAATCTAGTAGCTCAGCATTTATAGGAGCTAATACAATTGAAGTAAATCTGCAAGAGATTCAAAGTCAGCATATCATTCCTGTGTTTAGCAAGGACAATGAACCGCTGATTAGTCACGGGGATTTTATTCAGACTACCTATGATGTGATTAATCATTGTTTCAAGGGAGAGGATATTCTATCTCCTAGCATACGTGTATCTCATCCTATCAAAGGAAGAACACCTGAAGCACGATACAAACCAGCTAGTCAGCTAGAGGATCACGAAAAGACCATCTATTACGAAAGAGCTATGTTTGTTTTCGAAATACCCAGCATTCAGCGAACCATAGATGGACAGACGCTAAGTTTAACCATAGGAGGAGTTAAGTGCTACGGGGATGATAAGCTGAATAATAAGAAAGGATCTGCAGAGCATTTCAAAATATTCATTGGATTCTCTGTAAAGGTGTGTAGTAACCTTTGTGTTTGGTCAGACGGTGCGCAAATAAAACTGGTGGTTAAGAGCCAAGGAGCATTAATGGATGCTATTATGTCAATGATTAGCCATTACAATCCTGAACAACACCTGAGCGCGATGCAGCGATTAACAGAACATCACCTCACCGAGGCTCAATTTGCACAAGTGTTAGGTCGAGCTCGGCTGTATAATTACCTGCCAAATGAGTTTAAGAGGCAGATACCACCTCTCTTATTTACAGATACACAGCTTGGTTCGGTTGCAATGGATTACTTCCAAGACCAAAGCTTCTGTCGTAATGATGCAGGGGATATTAACCTATGGAGGATGTATAATCTGTTCACAGGTGCCAATAAATCAAGTTACGTGGATAGCTTCCTAGAGCGAAGTGTGAATGCCTTTGAGTTCACATACCAGCTACAAGCAGGACTTGCTGGTAGAAACACTAACTGGTATTTGAATTAGTATGGCAAAGAAACAGCAAGTCGAGTTTCTGCATCCTAATCTACTGCTAATTATCACACCTAAAGGGGTTATCCTTGAACTCTACACACCGATTAGAGCAGAAGTGATTCGAGAAATCAGGAATCTCCCCAAAGGAACCAAAGTGTACATTGATGCAATACTGAAAAGCGAAGAACACAAGATTCTTTACTGCATATCCGGGAAATGGTATCCTTACAACTTCTTTAGGGTGGGATAATTAATCAATCATCTAATAAGCCTCTTAGGAAATCATCCTAAGGGGCTTTAAACAATCATAATAATATATAATGAATGACCTAAAAATTAACATAGTAAAAGAACTATAATGTATAGTACGTTTACAAGCGTGGCAGAAAACCAGTTGGTGAAATTCCTTACATCAATTGATGCTTTCAAAATCCTATATCCACTTTTTAATCCAGATACAATACGATTACAGGAACAGTTTGTTGTCCTCTATCTATATAATGCCTCTACTGTTATCGAGTTATCAATTGTTAAATTTCTTAGCTGAGGAAAAAATATAGTTATTAAAACAAGTCATTCCTCAAAAATTAACTGCCTATTTTAATATGTTTTAAACAATATTTAATACTACATTTCCATAACTATTTATTGAAAGTTTTTTAGGTTTGAATTAGTATTTAAAAAAACACCTAGCGAAAGTCACTAAGTGTTTATATACTCCTTGTTCTAAAAATAAAACCTTAACAACCCAAAGTGCATTATATATCCCAAAAACATATTTTGCGCATTGTGAAAATATTCATGTCAATTTATCACATTTATTTATTTGAATATTAAATTTTTCTCAGCTTTGATAAGCAACTATTTCAATTAGTAATTATATATTTTCAAATGAAAATTACTTGGGCTAACTCCGTTAATTTTGGTAAATGCTTCAACAAATCTTGATCGAGATGAGAAGCCCACTTCTTTAGCAAGCGATTCAATCGTTTTGGATATTAAATAGCCTTGCTCAATTAATTCTTTACTGTCTTCAATGCGTTTTTTTGTTTTCCAGTTTCCGAATGATGTACCTAAATATTGGTTGAAATAGCAGTCAATTAAATATTCAGGTAGGCCTAATGCTGTGATCAAATGATTCTTATTGAATTTAATGTCCCTTGTTGGTTTCGTAATTAGATATTGATGTAACAATTTAGAATATATCGCTACTTGGTTTTGTGTTAATTTTAATTCTTTTTTTGATTTGATTCTTTGTTCAAATTCGTTTTGAATAATTTTATTAACCGATTGAACGATTTCTGGGTATCGCCAAATGAATATTCTAATAGTTAAACCAGTAAATAGTACAATTGAAATAGATATACCTACGCTGTACTTAATATCAAAGTAACCAATAATCAGATAATATATTTGAGGGTAAAACGCAAGAAAAACGATTGAGGAATATAATAGACATAACATAATTATCCTTGATCCTCGAATAAATTTAAATCCAAAGCGCTGGTAGCAAATAATTAAACCCAAAATAAAATATACAAATATTTGTAATACCCGAATTAAATATAGAAAGGAACTAGAGGCAATAGAATGTACTTGAAAGTCAGATTTATATTTAAATGAAAATGATTCAACTACGAAGGAGGTTGAATAAATGAAAATTATGTAAGTGAAAAATGGCAAAAAGTGAATGAAATCGTATATGCTATAAGCCTCATATTGACAAATTTCATCACGGCAATAAAAATACAATAATGGTGCAGATAAAAATGATATTGGGAAATTTGTTATCAGTGATCGAATATTCAAATCCGGTATAAAATTAAAATAGTACTTTAAAACAAAAGAATAAACAAGATTAACTACCAAATAAAGTATAAGGAATCGCAGATTCGATTTTTTAGTTTCCAAAATAAATCTAAAGGAAGAACTAAGCGTTTTTAACATATCAACCATTTACTCAATTTTTTTATTAATGCCTTAAATTTTCAATAACACTATAATTTGAGCGCATTTTGAATGATTACCTTGGTTTTAAAAATCAAAACGAGTTATACAAAATATATTAATCGTAAATGCTTTAGATTCTATAGTCAATGAAAAATATTCATTGATAATTCGAAAATCCAACGATAATTCATCAACACCAAAAATCGAAAATATTCAATATACTCCGCAAGAAAATCATGACAATGCGCTCCTTTTGTACCAAATGTAGCAAAACCATTAAGTGTGCAAAATGTTTAAATTGATTATTTAGTCTTACTATGAAAAAATCGCATTGGCTACATTTTAATTCAAAAAAACATGGAGGCAATGGTTGTAAGTTAAATTATAAGTTAAATTATTGGTTGCTACAATTCACTTAAATGAGACAAATTTAGGTTAAGGTTTGATCTGTAAAAATTTAAAAAACTATAAATTTATAATTATTTTATCATTAGTGAATATATTAAATTTTAACTTTTACCGTAAAATAAAAACTTGTGTTTGTCAACAAATAATTCTATTGTTTTATAAATATTTTGTTTCATAAATATTTAATTTTCCAAAACATTTTTTTTTCGATTGGGTAAATTGTGCATAATGAATAATTATTGCCTAGTATAATTTTTTTAATTAGTTGTAAGTGTTTTAAATATTTAGTATGAAAATCAATACCGTCAAATCAAATATGAAAAAAAATCACATGTATTTATTAAAACCACATCTCATGAAAATGCATCCGAATCATGTCTTGGCTAAAAGGTTTACTTTCCTTCTCCTTTTCTTAATTTCTTTTTTTTCTTTCCAATTAAAAGCACAATTAAACTGGACCGCCAGAACATCCCCAGTAGATAATTTTTGGGGTGCTATAGCCTATGGTAATGGGATATTTGTAGCGGTTGCTAATAGTGGAACAGGAAATCGTGTCATGACAAGCCCCGATGGGATTAACTGGACCTCCAGAACATCCCCAGTAGATAATAATTGGAGGGAGGTAGCATTTGGGAATGGATTATTTGTAGCGGTTGCTACAAGTGGAACAGGAAATCGTGTCATGACAAGCCCCGATGGGATTAACTGGACAGTCAGAACATCCGCAGCAGACAATCTTTGGAATGGAATAACCTATGGGAATGGGTTATTTGTAGCTGTTGCCTCTAGTGGAGGAAATCGTGTCATGACAAGCCCCGATGGGATTAACTGGACCGCCAGAACATCCCCAGCAAATAATAGCTGGTATAGTATAGTTTATGGGAATGGGCTATTTGTAGCCACTGCCACTAGTGGAACAGGAAATCGTGTCATGACTAGCCCCGATGGGATTAACTGGACCTCCAGAACATCCCCAGTAGATAATAATTGGGCTCCCATAGTCTATGGAAATGGGATATTTGTTACCACTGCTCATAGTGGAACAGGAAATCGTGTCATGACAAGCCCCGATGGGATTAACTGGACAGTCAGAGCATCCGCTGAAAATAATAATTGGTACAGTTTATCCTATGGCAATGGATTATTCGTGGCTGTTTCTGATGATGGAACAAATCGTGTCATGACTAGTCCAGATGGGATTACTTGGACCGCTCAACAATCAATCGTAAATAATGCCTGGTATGGTTTAGTATATGGGAATGGGCTTTTTGTCGCCGTTGCTGGCGATGGGATTGGGAATCGGGTCATGACTGCAAATGCAGAGGTCAGTAGGTTGACAATTGAAGCTATCCCCAACCAAACCTATACGGGATCTGCGTTGACACCAACCATTGTCGTGAAGGATGACGGCACAACTCTGACGCTCGGCACACACTATTCAGTCGCTTACACGAATAATACAAATGTAGGAACGGCATCCGTGACCATCACGGGGATGGGGAACTTTACGGGTACGAAAAGCCAGACATTTAGCATCGTGGCAAAAGCAGCAAGTAACTTGACCATCGATGCCATTACCAACCAAAACTATACAGGATCTGCTTTGACTCCAGCTCCTGTGGTCAAAGATGGCGGTACGACCTTGACACTTGGTACAGATTATACGGTGGCTTATAGCAACAACACGAATGTAGGAACGGCATCCGTGACCATCACGGGGATAGGGAATTACACGGGTACGAATAGCCAGACATTTAGTATCGTTGTTCCAGCTCCCACTGCGCTAAGCTATACAAGCTCCAATGTATTCATTATAGACATTGCCATTACCCCCCTTTCACCTACCTACACAGGCACAGCTACTGGTTTTACAGTAAGCCCAACTTTACCGGCAGGCCTTAGCATCGACGGCACAACGGGTGTGATTAGCGGAACACCTACGGCCATTACTGCGTCTTCTACTTATGTAGTGACTGCGAGTAATTCAACAGGTTCAATCACGGCCAATGTCCTCATTGAAGTTATTGCCGGTGACACCGACGGCGACGGTGTGACAGATTCACAAGAGGCAATCGATAATACAGATCCGAATGAACCTTGCGACTATAAGCCCGCTTCTCAGGTGCGTGCGAATGTCAGCGCTGCCTGGCTTGCTGCGGACTGCGATGGCGACGGCGCGCCAAATGGCACAGACACGAATCCCCTGAATTACGCGGTAGGCGGTATTGCTGGAGTTATTCCTACCATTGGCACAAGAGCCTATACGAACTTCTTTGCGCTCGCCGATAACGACAGCGATGGAATTCCAAACTCAATGGAATGCTTTGGCACCTCAGCTAAGTGTGCCGATTTCGATGGGGATGGACTAGCAAATTACCAAGATACGGACTCAGATGGCGATGGTTTGCTAGACTCAACTGAGCGGAACGTGGATACGGATGGAGATGGCGATGCGAATTACCTAGATTTGGATACAGATAATGATGGTATTCTAGATAGAACTGAATTACTGTATGACACAGATAACGATGGCATACCTAACCTACGTGATTTAGACTCAGACGGGGATGGTATTCCAGATACGAATGAGGCGACAGAAAACTTTCGCGGTGGCGTGGATTTAAACACTGACGGCCGTTTGGATGACATTACCGATACGAATGGCAACGGGCTAGCGGATCATTTGGAAAGAAAACCACTGGGCATTCCAGACACCGATAAAGACGGCACCCCGGATTACTTGGATTTAGATTCAGATAATGATGGACTTTTAGATCGCACGGAGCGTGGTGGAGATTTTGATGCAGATAAGATTCCTGACTTTAGAGATATGGATTCGGATAATGACTGGCTTGCTGATGGCATCGAAGGCTTACTAGATTCAGATAAAGATGGCATCCCGAATTACTTGGATGCTGATTCGGACAGCGATGGTATTCCAGATATGTGGGAAGGAGCAAATAAGTGTCCTTCATGCAACACACTTCAAGATGCTGATAATGACGGCTGGGATGATCGCAAGCAGTATTCCAAAGACAACAAAGCGATCGACACGGATAAAGACGGCACACCAGACTTCCTAGATGCAGACTCGGACAACGACACGATCGAAGACCGCATTGAGCTAGGTGCGGATGTTGACTCAGATGAGATTGCCAACTTTAGAGATGACGACTCAGATGGGGATAAGATCCTAGACATCATTGAAACGGCTGTAGATACGGACAAAGATGGAACAGCTGATTTCGAGGACCTAGACTCAGATAACGACACGATTGAAGACCGCATTGAAACGGATGTGGATACCGACAAAGACGGCGTGAGAGACTTCCGCGATTTAGATTCAGATGGCGACAAGATCCCAGATGCCTATGAAGCAGGTAAAGATGCTACGAAGCCATTGGATTCTGACGGTGATGGCATCTACGATTTCCGTGATACAGATTCTGATAACGATACAGTGCCAGATGCAGTAGAAGCAGGTCCTGATGGAACGAAACCACTAGATACAGATGGTGACGGAGATCCAGATTACCGCGATATTGATATTGACAATGATGGTATTCCAGATGCGATTGAGGCAGGTAAGGATCCATTAAATCCAGTGGATACGGATAAAGATGGTACCCCAGATACGAAAGATTTAGATTCAGATAATGATGGTATCCCAGATACGATTGAGGCGGGTAAAGATGCCAAGGCCCCTGTAGATACAGATTCAGATGGCATTTTCGATTTCCGCGATTTGGATTCAGATGGTGATAGCATTTCAGATGCGATCGAGGCAGGTAAAGATGCCGTAAACCCTGTGGATACGGATAAAGATGGTGTAGCCGACTTCCGTGATTTGGATTCAGATGGCGATGGCTTAACGGATAGAATTGAAGTAGGAGCTGATGCAACAAAACCTGCTGATGCAGATGCGGATGGTATATTTGACTTCCGCGAGTTGGATTCTGATAATGATACGATTCCAGATGCTGTTGAAGCAATCACATTAACTAAGCCAGTTGACACGGATGGAGATGGCCTTGCGGATTACCGTGATACAGATTCGGATGGTGATGGTATTCCAGATTCAATTGAAGCAGGTAGAGATGGTAAAAATCCAGTTGACACGGATTTAGACAAAACACCAGATTACCGTGATTTAGACTCGGATAATGATGGATTTTTAGATAAGTTAGAAGCAGGGAACGATCCGAAATCTCCATTAGACAGCGATAAAGATGGTATTTTTGACTTCCGTGATATTGACTCAGATAATGATGGAATTTCGGATTTGAATGAGGATAATATTAATTTAGGTGGTTTAGCGGATTGTGATGGCGATGGTATTCCGAACAGAATAGATGCGGATGCTTGTCCTGTGTTTGCTCCACAAGGAATTTCACCGAACGGTGATGGTAAGAATGATTTCTTAATCATTCCAGGTTTATTAGCAACTCCCCCTTCATATACTTTATACGTGTACAACCGTTTAGGTAATTTGGTTTATGAGAAAGAAAACTATTTAAATGATTGGAATGGTGGTGATTTGCCAGATGGTACTTATTTCTACATCATCGATTACAAGGGCCGTAAGACGAATTTGAAAGCTTACTTGTACATCAACCGTTTAGATAAATAATTTTAACGATTTACCACGCAAATCAAAAGCGACACTGATATGAAAAACAACATAGATTTTAAACAGAGAGTAGATCAATTCAAGTGGAGCAAGGGCCTTTTGGCTCTTGTATCCCTGCTTGTATTGTCAGCAACGACCACCTATGGTCAGTTGGAAGCAGGATATTCGATGTATCGTTTCAACCCACAAGTTATTTCCCCTGCCCATTCAGGTAGCACAGCTACGAGCGAGGTGACGTTGATGAATCGCCAACAATGGCTAGGCATTGAAGGAGCACCAAAGACCTACGTGTTTTCAGGTAACTTCAAGTATGGCGCTCAAAGTGGACTAGGTGTCAATGCGATGCTAGACCAAGCAGGCCCAATGAAGATCACGACCTTCAGTGCGGATTATGCCTATCACACGAAACTATCAGAAGAGTGGTCATTCTCAGGAGGTATCCGTGCAGGCTTAGCGAATTTAGCTTTGAACTTTGATGAGACGAATTTAGTACATCAAGGAGACCCAACGTTCGTGAATCGTTCAGCGATGAAATTCAATACGGGTTGGGGCTTAAAGATTGCTAAAGGAGATGGATTCTTTGTAAGTGTATCACAACCACGTTTATTGAAGTACGACTTAGGTTCAGGCTTTAAGGACGTAGCGTATTTCTACGGCATGGTAGGAACGAAGATCAAAGCCAATCAAAATGTAACGATCTACCCAAGCGCATTATTCCGCGCGGCATCAGGTGTTCCATTGAGCTGGGATGCGAACGTGCTCGTGAACTTAGCAGGTAAGTTTGACTTAGGAGCTAACTACCGCAATCAAGATAGCTGGGGTATCCGTACAGGTATTCAGGTAACCAAGAGCATTTACTTAGGTTATGTATTCGAGATGCCAACCTCACAGCTTAGCCGCGTGAGTGTGCAGTCGCATGAGATTGCGTTGCGTTATTCATTTGGAAAGTAATAGTAAAGATATTTAGATTCAAGAGCCCTGGGAGAAATCCTGGGGCTTTTTTGATTTAAATGGGGTTTATAAACTTGCTTAATATTATTAGCCTTAATAATAGCATATTGAATATTTTCATTTAGGCATTAATTATTCTTAGCCCAATTTACAGCTTGCACAAATAATGAAATTTAATTTTAAGAATATTCAAATTGGCAAATATTTGAGAATTGAAATTTTGCAAACCAAAATATTTTGACAAATCCCTTTCTTAGTTGGTTTCTTGATATAGAAAAGAGGAATCTCTTGTTACAATTCAATCAAAAGGAGCCTATAGGGAGCCTTCAGAGATGCCTAAGAATTTGTTTTTTATCAAATTCACCACTGCAAATTTAATTTTACCTGTTTCGCTATTTAGTTTAAATAGGTGCACATTTAATTTAAATGATTTTGGATAAACCAACCATTTACTCAATCTTGATTATGTTGTTACAAATTTTAAATTCTTGTCATACTCAACCAACTTATATTTCCAAAGTTCAATTAGTCCATTTACTTTTCAATGCTTACAAAAATTGAATTTGACTTCGTATTTATTAAATATAAAAATACGATTCTTTATTTGTTACATGTACTAAAGTACCTAGCCACTTTTTAAAATATATAAACCGAAATGAAAACAGATATTCACTTTTCTGATCTATCATAATACGAAATTCACATAATTAGTGATACCAAAAATCGATTAACTAATAATGATATATTAAGTCAAATAAAAATTGAAGAATATATAGTGAAAACAAAGCGCTGGCATATTTCTAGAAAATTACGTTTCATTGGAATATTTGTTTTTATCAAATTCTTGTCTTCAAAAATGTTTAATTATTACTAATTGCCAAATGGATTTTTGTAAATAAACCTAACCACTAATAATAA
>JACCDW010701090.1_pt1 | contig 15521 bp, 15 predicted proteins | sample 7449781 | NCBI WGS metagenome assembly JACCDW01 (sample SAMN15323449, study PRJNA562643) | freshwater metagenome | isolation source: river surface water | place: USA:Blue River Watershed | collected 2017-08-18
CCGCATATTTTGCGGCTCTTTTTTTTGATATGAAAAAACCCGCAAAAGCGGGTTTTTCTTTAGAATTTCGGTATGTTTGGCATTGATAGGTTTCCGGCGCTCTTCATCATCGAGTTCGTATCCGGCATTCCTTTCTGCTGTTGCTCTTCGTCTTTCTTTCTTTGGTTTTCTTCTTCTTCCACTATTTCGTTGACTATCTTTATGTTCTCTTCGAACATCCAGAACGGCCATCCGTCCATAGACGCTTCCTGCGTATGGAAGTGCTTCTGAAGCATAAGCTTATTCTTTAATATATGCTTCAAAGGCATCATGAATAACGAAAATACCTGAGGCTCCGTTGGGAAATTGCATGTCAGTGCGGACCTCCTCACCGCACGAACAATTTTTCTTCAATTCCTTGATTCCAAAAGTCATCTTTGTAACAGCCGCGTTCAAGAACTGGAATGATATGTCATCCATCTTCTCGAATTCCGCGAGCTTTGCCTTGATTCCGTCATACGTTATCGATGTCCTTCCTGATAGCATGAACGGAATTATCTTTAAGAAGGCAAGATTTGGATTCCTCTTCTCGTTGTTTTCTTTCAGAATGTATTCAGTGAATGCTTTTTGAAGGCCGATGTTTGGCGGAGTAAGCTCGAATGACTTTCCGTTTACTGTTTTGAAGTGATAAGATCCGGAGTTTCTGTTATAGAACTTAGAAAGCTTCTCGTCTATATCGTGGAAGACGAAGTGCTCTCTCTTCAGCTCGATGTTGCACTCTGTTCCGCATGTGCATTTCGCGTTGACTGAAAGCGAATTTCCTTGCTGGAAAGTAAGCTCTCTGATCATGAATACCAAAAATAGCCTGTCTTGGTCTTTGATGTCTAGATAAGATCCTAGTTTTCCGTCAGAATACTTTACCCTTACGCATGCCTGTAGCATGTCGTTCATCTTCTCTACTATGTCGTAGAAGTTCTGGTCGTCCACCATAGAGTATGCCTGTATCTCTCTTACCTGTGCTGGCCTTATCATGAAAGTCGTTCCTGATGGATAGAATTCTCCGCAAGGAAGCTCTCTTATATCGAAGCTGAAGTATTGGAGGTCTGTTGTCCTTGATCCTTCTACTACCGGCTTCTGAGGAATGTCACTGTTCATGGCGGGATTCTTAGGCGCTTCCAAGTCTTGGAGATGCCTTTTGAGGTAATCCTCTTCGCTCATTTCGTGTTGGTTTGACATATTGTTTCTTATTTTTTGGATATATATTACATATATCTTCTTTCCTTATATTTTGGCATTGTGTCAAAGTTTTTTTATAGGAAACAAAAAAGCCTCGAAAATCGAGGCTTTTTATTTTAGGTTTAAGTATTCTTATGCGAATCCTCCAGCTGCGATAGCTCCTGTTCTTAGGATGGTCACGTTGTTCACGATTACTCCCATTCCTTTGATTGGCTCTACGTAAGTGTCGAGAACTCCGATTTGGTTGTCGATGATCTCTGGAGTGTTGTTCTCTTCGTCCATTTTGTTGAAGTAGTTGTACAATCCGTTTTTGCTTACGTAAGTCTCGCATATCACGTCGGCTCTAAGCTTGATCTCTGCTCTGATGTCAGGAGTGTTGTATCTCCATTGGAAGTCGAGGAGCATTCTTGAAAGCTCTCTCTCGAGCTCGATCAATACCTCTCTTACGTGGATGTAAGAAAGAGCTGATTTGTATAGAGTCTGAGCAGTGTTCTCTGTCTCGATGACGTTTCCTCTGTTTCTCTTGAACACGATAGGGTTCATTTGAGCTTGGTTCAGCCATTCGATGTCAGATGGAGTGAAGTCCATCTCGAGTCCTGCTATGTTGGTTATCCTACCGTTGGTAACGCCTGCCGCGATTGTCCAAGGAGTGATAGATCCTACATTTGATATGTGCTTCCTCATATACGTAGTCGCTGCATGAGATGCTGGCGGCATGTCTAGAGGCCTTCCGTTGTCGTTTACTGTCAGATAAGGCATGAAGTATCCTACGCAAGTAGTTCCTGCTCCGTCTCCGAAAGAGTATAGGAACGCTGGTCCGCTTTCAGGATCTCCTCCTTTAGCGATGAACTCTGCCTGAAGAACTCCTTCGCTGTTCACGAATGATGGCGAGCTAGAGTTCTTGAATGACTTCATAGAAGGCATGTTTAAGAATCCGAATGCGTCAAGCCTGTCTCCGCATATGTCTACCAGCTGCTGCTTAGACCTCTCTGTAAGTCCAAGTCCGAATGAGTCGATCAGATACCTGAAGTCGATTGCTTCTTTGTTGGTAAGCGCCTTGAATATAGGCGTTCCTTTAGATACGAGGTTGAGTATGGCGTTTTGCCTTGCTTCTGTTCCGTCAGGAAGAGATGCTTCTCTAACTCTGAATCCTTTGAGGGATATAGCTTTGTATGTAGTCACGTAGTTGTCTACGGTCTTGTACCTTGTAGTCTGACGGTCAGTTCCGTAAGTTACTTTCTTGATTCTAGCGTCGCAAGATATCTCTACTAGGTCTGGATTTCCAGCGTATTGTCTCTTGCCTACTATCCTCGCCAGCTTCCTTGGATATTCTCCAGCTCTAAGCGCAGCTTCGTTGTATTCTGCCTCGAGGAAGTCTCCTACTTTTACTTCGGTGTACCTAGCTCCGTTCACGAGAACTTTGTTAGGCGCCTCTACGTATCCTGCCGCTTCTTCTATCTCTAGAGTCTGCTTGTAGTTTGTTATCGCAGAGTTTACGTTGAAAGTTCCTGCAGTGTCTGTGTCTACTTCTTCGAATCCTGTGAAGGTATTGTCCATGAAGTATACGTTTAGTATTCCGTCGGTATCGACATACATCTTCAGATAGTGCTTCTTGTTGAAGTCGTTCACTATTGTGACGTTTTGAACCCTTTCGTATACGGTCTCTTCGTTTACTTTGTATACGTAGTTCCAGAGGCTCGCGGTTCCTATAGTGTTTGCGAGGTTGTCTGATATTATCGTGAAGGTTCCTGTGTTTGAGACAGCTCCCTCTATAGATATTATGTCATAAAGAGCCAAAGATGGATCTGTATTGTTAGGCATGTTGAACGCGATGTAGTCGTATCCTGCGGCAGATGAAGTAGGTCCTACGTTGAGTCCGGCTGTTAGTCCGAATACCGCAAGAGTGCTTTCTCCGTCGAAGAAGTATACGTCAGATATCTTGTCGTCGCCAGCTACATAAGGAGCCGCGTTTTCTGCCTGAAGTATAGATGAAGGTATCCTGTTTCCGTAGAAGAAGTCTCCTGTGTTCACGACTCCATCGAAGTATCTTGTATAGAACTTAGAGTATCTTCCGACTACTCCGTATCCTGTTTCTGTGTATGCCACTTCATTTTGAGTCTTGACGCCTTTGCTTCCAACTATGAACTCGTTGTCTTCTGTATAGAATACGAGGTATCCTTTTATCACGTCTGCGATTTCTGTGGAAGTAAGTCCCGTGTTGAGAACGAATGACTTGTCTTGAGTAGAAGAAGTCACGATGTTGGTGATTGACATTCCTGCCATGCTCCTCTTTTCTTGAGTAGTCGCGTTTATAAGCATCGCCATCTTTCCTCTGTTAGGGCTGTCGATCAAGTCAACAAGCCTGTTGAACATCTTGAATCTCCTGTATTGCTCGTAGCTCTTTACGTTTGGTGAAGAATCTGTGTCAGAGAAAGAAACCTTTATCGATCCTGCTCCGAGGTCTTCTACATAGTAGTCTGTTCCGGAAGCAGTTCCGAATACGTAGTTTACGAATCCGCTTAGGTCTACGTTTACGTCTTCGAAAGTAGAGCTTATTATCTGCTGGTTTTGAACCCTGAACTTAGCGTATCCGAGAACTATGTCAGAAGTTGCTACTGCTGGATTGTTCGCGTTTGTACTGTTTACGACTTTTAGAGTTCCTGTCGTGTCTATTACGAACGCGGAAGAGTAAGTCGCAGCGACTGCGCTGAATACGTAGTTTGTTGCAGGTATCAACAGAGATGCTGTTTTTGATATAGGAACATGCTTGTCGCCGATTACGCAGAACGCGTCTACATCCGTGTTGAGGAATTCGTAGTTTACCACTATTGACGATGTCGATGTGGTTGCCGTGTCTTTGTATACGTTATATACATATCCTTCGGCGAAGTATGCTGTCCTGTTGTCTCCGTTTGCCACCCATCCGGCAGTCTTAGGATATTCGAATGCGTGCGTGTTTCCTGAAGAATCGTAGTCCCATAGAGATGGGTATATAGATCCTGTTCCGCCAAGAAGCGCGGTAACGTTTCCTGGAAGGTCAAGAGGAACCGCAGTTATCTCTATCTTCTCTGAAATCTTCTCTTGATATGAAAGGAATTCGATGTCTGTCTCGTTCTTTCCTGCTATCGTGTGTCCGATGAGGTCAAGCTTTCCGTTGAAGAAGTCCGCTTCTACAAGGTCGTTGTTGAACGCGCAGAACAATCCAGTCCTGTCTGTATCCCTGTTTATCACGGTCTCGATGAATATGTTCCTGCCGTTTGAATCTCTAAAATATGGAATCAAAGAAAGACCTTCGTAGTATGAAAGAAGAGATACGTTCCTGTCGTTCGCGAAGCTTCTTACTTGCTCTTTTCTTAGCCCGTTCGCGTTGAAGTATGCGCTCCATCTAGAGTCTACCGCTAGATCTTTGTAGTTAGACCAGTCTCCGCCTACTACTACCACGTCTACCATGTAGTCTGACGCGTAGTCGTTTGCGTTCAAATATGGCGGCATCTTTTCTACAGATCCGTACCACTCTATGAGAGTCCTGTCGAATCCGCTCAAAGCCGACTTGAAGACGAACGCAGTCACGTATTTGTCTGATAGGTTCGTCAAGCTGAAAGCTCTTTCTGAGTATCCTGTGTTGTTTTTTGTCAGGTTTATGAAAGATTCTGTGTCTCTTTTCCAGAATCCTGTGGTATCGAAGAATCTTCTGTAAGGCCCTTCTCTCTCGACGTCGTTTATGTAGTCTGCCGAAGTAGAGATTGACTTATATTCAATCACGTCCAAATTGTCGTCTGTCAGCAATAGGTTGACTGCGAAAACCGGGGCGGTCTCCAACATTTTAGAAACGGTCCTGTGAAAGAAAGAACCTTTTCTCTCGAGGCCTCTATCCAATTGACCGAATATCGCCTCTAGATCAGTCGTGTTGGTTATCCTGATAGGAGTGTTGACTGGTCCTTTCTTGGATACTCCCAACACCAGGTTGGTAAGCCCTTCTACGACTGGCGTGGAGATAACGGAGTTATCATATTCTTCTAAGAAGATACCTGGTCTTTTGTATTTTCCAATTTGAATTGCCATATTTTTTGTTTTAATTTTTTATCTTACGATATATATAAAATGTAAAAAACGGTATTTTTCTATTTTTCTATAAGTTCGCCATATTGTCGGCAGAATCCTTCTTCATTTTTTCCATCTGATCCTTCATCTTCTTCTCAGCGTCAAGCACTTCTTTTTTCAGGATGTCGATGTCCGTTTTTTTCTCGGCCTGCTTCTTTTCTATGTCCGTCACCATCTTTGTCTTCGCCTGTATGGTAGCGGCGTCCGATTTGGACCTGGCAAGCTCTTTTGCTTCTTCTTTTGCCCTGAATATCTCGTCGGAATAGGAAGAAAGCTCTTCTTGCGCGTCTTTTACCCTCCTCTGTAGAGCAGACACCTTGACATATTCGTCTATAAGAGGATTTCCTGCGTTCTTCTTACTTATTTCCGATATCTTGGCATTGAGATTCTCGTTGTCTTTTATGCTTAAGAAGGCGTTGTCTATTTCGGCCCTTACCACAGAATAGTCCTTGAGGTATTTCTCGGTCTTGTTTATCTCTTCCTTTGCGACCTTGTCTTCTGGATCGTCTGTAAGTGATATTGTCAGTGCTTCGAATTTATTGAAGCTTTTCAGATACTTCATCATGCAGGAGTTATTTTCGCGTTGCCTATTTCAGGAGTCCTTGATATTTCCTTGAATCCGCCGAAATCGTTTATGCTCGATGACACAGCGCTGGAATTGGTCTTGGCTCTCTTGAATTCTCCGGCCGCTGCTCCTTTGGATAGGTCAACTATATGAAATCCTTTTATGTCTTTCGTTTCCTGTCCGCCTTTTAGAACAGATTCCGCGTTTTTGTTGCTTCTCTTGCCATCTTCGGATTCCTTTTTGACGAGGTATGCGATCTTTGCCCTCTTCAGCTTTATCTTTCCGTCGCTGTATAGGCTGCCTAGCTTTATGGTGGTCGCTCTTATCTCATGATCGTCTGATGATCCGGATTGCTGCTTTTCTATCTTCATCGGCGTCTCGATTTTAGGCTTCGTCCCCGAAGATCTCTTCAGCATGTCGACCATAAAGAACGCAGTCTGAGAATAGCTTAGATATACCACATCTCCTTTTATTTCCTGTATCAAGAAGTAGTAGTTGACTCCGTCTGCCTTCAGCGCGAAGAACGTGTTTACCAGGTCGTCCGGCTTTTCTATTTCTATTTCTGTCCTTTCTGCGTCTTCTAGCGATAATCTCGGCGCGCTGTCTGATATTTCCTTGGCCATTCCGGTTACGTCATCTCTGTCTGACTTGTCGTAGTATAGTTCTTTTCCGTCTCCTTCAGCCTTGTATCCGAAGTATTTGTCGAGGAATTTGGCCTGCGCGCCTTGCTCTTTTCCGCCACCGCCTTTGTATAGCTCTTCGCCGTCAAGCATGTCGGTCATGAACTTCCTGAGGTTCATTCCTGCCTTCTCGATGTATTCGTTTCCTACTTTTATCCTTGTTCCGACATTGAATATCTTCTGATATCTCGTGTCTTTCATGACATCGTTGACGCTGTCTTCCCATTGGTTGAATATCGCTATGTTCCTGTATGGGCCTCCGCCTTCTCCTGCGTTTGCAGGGCTTCCGCCTCCGAAGCAGTGGTATTCCAAGAAAGTCTTGTTCGACACTTTTCCGCCTGATCTTCCTGTAGGTATGACCTGCGTGGTGTGAAGCTTGTATGCCCTGTTGAATACCTTGACGATCTCTATTACAGGATCCAGTCCTTGTATGTCTATGGCGTCTTTCTTCTCTGCCATCTTCTTCTCGATGTTTATTCTTACCTTCTCTACTTCGGTCTTCTTCATCATCCACTGCTTCAGGTCCATGTTCTTGCCCCACCAGTCTTGTATCTTGGTCACGCTGTTAGGATTCTTCCATCCGCTGACCTGGCTATCTTGCTCAGGCTGCGCATCATCTTGTCCTTCATCCCCTTCGGCTTCGAGCAGCAGATAGTCGTATCTTGCAGACTCTCCCACTTTCTCTACTTCAGACATGAACTTCGAATATTCTTCGCCCTTCTTGTCTTTGAATATGAGCTTCTTTCCTTCGACCCTGATGATTTCCTTCTCGATTTCTTCTCCGGTCTTCTCGCTCTTCCATTTTGCGGTATCTCCTGCGTTCCATTTGCTCTCTATCTTCAGAACCGAAGACATCGTCTTGTTGAATTCCGCTATCTGGTCTGTCAGCTCGTCCCATATCTCTCCTACTGTTCCAGGATACTGCATGAATGAGCCGTCAGGCTTTGACTTCGTCACCGCGTATATCCCTGCGATGGCCTTTCCTATCTGCTCGTTCTTTCCTAAGAAGGCATGCACGTCTTCGTTGACTCCGTTTGCTGACCTTACGAATGTGTATATCTTGTCTATGTTGCTCTTGTATTTGTTGTAGTCTGTTGTTCCTTTAGCCGCGTTTGGATCCTTGAGCATCTTTCCGAGCTCTCCGTCTCTTTCGAGAGTTCCTTTTTCTGCGTTGAACAGCTGGTATAGCGGCTTCATCGCGTCCCATAGCTTCTTGGTATCCGCGTCTAGCGCCTTCTCGTCTTTTCCTCCTGTAAAGAACTTCCATATCTTTCCGACTACATTTCCGGTCGTTCCTGCTATGGATTCTCTCATGAAGTCTTCGTATTTCATCAGCCTGCCTTCGTTGCTCACATTCGCGCCCTGCTTCTGTCCTACGTTGGCGTTTGTCTTTCCTGGTCCTGCCGCAGCTCCTGAAGTTCCTGCCGCTCCTGAAGTTCCCGATGCCGCTCCTGAAGTCGATGCTGCTCCTGAAGTTCCGGATGCTCCTGTTTTTCCTGAGGATTTTGTTGCCGCCTGAGATTTGTAGTATTCGCCTCTTTCTTTTTCTATTCCTTGATAGATGAGCATCATCTTGAATATGTGGCTGAAATTCTTCAGGTATATAGAAGTGGAGTCGGATAGGTCTTCTTCTCCTTCTCCTTCTTCCTCGCCTTGCGATTCTTCTTCGTCTTTGAACTGCTCTAGATATTTCTTCCATTCGTTCAGCTGCCTAAGAAGCTCGTTCTTTCCCTCAAGTCCTTCTTCGTCTTCTGCGGCATCTATCGCTGCGTCCGTGAGGTTCATCAGCTCAGGCATAGGCTCTCCCTTCTTTACTCCTTCTTCGAGCATTATTAGATAGGTCGTTATCATGCACTTAGAGTACATGATTTTGTCTTCTGGGTCTAGATCGGCGATTCCTGATGTAAGCAGCAGGTCGTCCATTGCTTCTCTCAGCCTCTTTTCGACGCCTTTCATCCTTACTAGGTTGGCTCCGATCTTTATCTTCCTTATAGTAGAGTTTATTAGCCTTCCTACGAGAGAGTCTCCCCATCCTATGTCGTTCGCGAACGGTCCTGAATCTTCGTTTATGGCTTCTGTTCCGCTTTCTGGAACATATTTTTCTCTTTCTGTGACTATTTTTGAGTAATTTCTTAGAAACTCTTCTCTTCGGTTGAGATACCTCATCTTAAAAAAATATATTTTCCTATATATATTTAAAACCAATGCGCGTTTTTTGGTAGTTCGAGAGTCTTTCGCTATCTTTGTTAGACAAAACATAGAAGATATGAAAGACATAATATGCGTAGACTTATCTAAAATGACGGATTCTCAGATATCTGAATTCTGCGTCGCGAGAAACTTCATATATGATGCGGTCTTGAATCTCAAGCGTCAGTCTTATGCCAAGGTATGGTGGACCAAAGAGGGCATCGGCATCGCTTTCACTCTTCGCAAAGACAATCAATGGAACATATTGGACTATGATGCCGTTCGTATGTTCGATGATTTCACTGCAAGCCTTTCTAGTGTTTCCGTCTATGAGCCGCCAAAGCCAATCATAGTTCTGGACGTAGACGCGATCTTGGACAAGATCGGAAAACACGGCATCTCTTCGATCACTAACGAAGAAAAGGCCTTTCTAGACAACCAATAGCCATAAAAGATCCTGATATTCGAAGCCCCTTCAATAGGGGCTTTTTTATTTCCTTTATCCGCAGGCCTTTTAAAAAAATATTTTTACTCCAACTTAAAAAATCCGCGTAAAAACCCGTTCCTGAAAATTCCCTTTATCCGGATCGAATATATACTCATATAAAAAAGAAATCTTCTATTATATGAGATATGAAGAGCTTAAGTGCGACGGCAAGACGTTCACGAACGAAGCAGAAATCTCGCGCATACTGAAAGCCAAAAAGTTCTACTGGCTTATCGATTCTGAAATAGAGCACGCAAAATTAGAGATAAAGAAAGACACGCTGATATGGCATGCCGGATCCTTCTATTCTGGAACCTGGCCTTATGGCATATTCAGGAACGGATTCTTTCACGGAACCTGGAAAGGAGGAATATTCGAAAACGGAAACTTTGATGGTACATGGATTGATGGAATAAGATTGTGACAACAATAAAAAATAACTAAAAACTATGAAAAGGAGAAAATTGGCTTTAAAGTCGGCTGGAAAGAACGATGTCTACAACAGCAGCATCGTTAGGATCACCAAAGAAGAGGACACTTATTTCTTCGAGATTGGTAACGAGCTGACAAGCGACGTAGCTGAGGCTGTCGCGCTGCTGATGAGGAAGGTTGACTGGAATGACGGCATATGGGATTTGGATCTAGAAGGCATAAATTTGAACGCCGAAAGCATAACGCCCGAAAAGGCGCTGTTCTGGCTGACAGGAGGATACACCGAATGGAGGACTCTTGAGAACTACAACAGGCCGTGGTGCGACTGCTACCTCGATTTTCAAGAGGAGTTCGGAATGCTTATATTCAATATAGTAAAGAGAAACAAAAGCCTTAGAGAGATAAGGGACAGCTATTGCGCTCATCTGAGCCTGCCAGTTCTTTACGACTTCGCGCTCGGAAAGGGAATGATAAAATAGATCGGAAAATATAGAGAAGCCCGCCTAAATGGCGGGTTTCTTTTTTTTATATATACTCTATGGAAAACAACATGATGACAGGCGTCTGCTCTAATCCTTGGTGCAAGGCGACCTTCCAGTTTCCGGAAAGCGAGATAGTCGTGAATGGCGAAAACCGCCAGGCGCCTTCTCAGTGCCCTAAGTGCAGGAGCTTCGATTCGGAGCTTAGCGGAGGAATAACCTGGAACACCAGAGAGTATGAAGGCAGCAGGTTTGACGGCATGCCTCACCAGATAAAATACAGAGTAACCAATTTCAGATAATGAACGCGCATTTCTTCGACATAGAATCTATCGTCTCTTCTGACAGCAAAGTGTGGATCGTAGACAGGAAGAGTCCTAAATTTCCCATAATGAGGATATCGGAATCGGACTTCGCTCTCATAAAGAGCGGGATATACAAAAGCCACGGCAACCAGATAAAGTTTGCAGGAAAGGAATACTGGCTTTCGTCCGACATGATGGGAGAGCTGAAGATAAAGTGCAAGAACCTGAAGTCTGACGTGGCCAACCTGGCATTCTCTATGAGAGAATATATGGATTCGGACCTTATCGAATCTCTCGAATACGAGATAAGGCAAGACTGCATCCAGCATCTGAAGAACTCTCAGGACGACATATACATCATATGCTCTTCCAATACCAAGGAAAACTATGAGAAGATAATATCCAAGATAGAAGGCAAGCTAGAGAAGCTTGGCCTTTCCGTCAAGAAATACTATTTCATATCAGAGACTTTCTATGAGAGAGACAGCGATGACATATCGCGCAAAAAGGTTAGGCTTCTGCTGCAGCATCTTGTCGGATTCAAGACTGAAGGAGACAAATTCACGGACGAGAAGCTGGATGTCTATGATTGCGTCTCTTACTATGACGAAGACGAAGGATCTGTCAGGCTTGCATCGAACGCCAACGGGCTATTGAACATATTGGCCGGAAACAGCGAAGATTCGATAAAGAACGCTGTAAAGGAAGACATAAAGTCGAGAAAGCCTAAGCTAAAGTCGATATTGGTCAGCCCCAATAGAGTAAATAGATTCAGCGTTTCCGAAGTCTCTCTGGAAGTTCACAATCTGATAAAGACTTTCGAGGCCTTTTCCTGGAAGAAGATCTGATTCTTACTTTCCTTGGTCTCTGTTCATCATGGCTTGCTTGATCATGTCGTTAAGCCTTCTGTTGTCGGTTATGTCTCCGTCAGGTCCTTTTCCTTCTTCTGCTTCTTCAGGGGCTATCGCTTCAGGCTCTATCTCGTTGTATCCTAAGTCTTTCCTTAGAGTCTTGTAGAATTTTTCCAATTCTGTCTTCTGTCCTGACAGGAACTTGGCGTTCTCCCTTATCTGGCCTACCGTCTGGTTTACGACTTCGTGCATCCTGGCCGAATTGTCTCCGTTGTCTACCTGCCTCATCTGCGTGAGAAGGTTCTTTCTCGTCATCTTCGTAAGGAATATCGCCTCTGCATATACCATCGCGTCTTCCTTCATCTTGCTCTTTATATAAGGATGCTCTTTGAGCTTTGGCACGTCTCCTAAGTATAGGTCTACCAGAGGCTCCAATACGTCCATCGCCTGCTGGCTAGCCACCGTCAGGTCTGAATCGTAGTCGTATATCTCTATTTCTCCGAGATCCGGAAGGTCTTCCGGCTTTGCTAGGTGCTTCGAGAAGTCGAAGTCTCCGCTTTCTGCTTGTATCAGGTCGAATTCGTCCTTTATCCTGTTCTTTTCGCTATCAGATTTAGACATTTTGAGCTATGGTGTTTTTTGTGGACTCTTTCTTCAGGAATCCTTTCAGTATCTTGTCTATAAGCTTTGACTTGTTTATAGAGTTCTCTTCGCAGTATCTCTCGAACTGCTGGTAGGTCTCTATGTCTATAGAGAATCCTGCCTTTACCTTGTTTATTCCTGATTTCCTTCCCATATAGTATATATAAATAGAAAAAAGTGTATTTTTTCCACTTTTAGACATTTATATATATCTAAAAATATATTGCCGATAATGGCTGTTAAACCAAACGAAACAGAAAGGCAGATGGTCTTCACCAGCAAGATCGTCGACGAGGCCACTGACAAGATAAACGACGGTATCGTAGTCAAGCGATACCAGAATCCATGGCTGAAGAGCGAGGTCGGGATAAGGCGAGCAGGAGTTTCATTCCGAATGTCATCGGACGAGCAGCAGGAATACGTGAGATGCGCGCTCGACATCCACTACTTCACCGAGAAATACTGCAAGACCAAGAGAGAAGACGGATCGGTCGGATCCATAACGCTGAGGGACTATCAGAAAGAGATACTCGACAACTTCGTAAACAACAGGTTCAACATATTGATGGCTTCGAGGCAGGTCGGTAAGACCGTTTCCTCTGCCATATTCATACTGCATACTATATTGTTCAACAACGACAAGAACTGCATGATCGTGGCCAACAAAGGAGATACCGCGATCGAGATCGTCGACAAGGTAAAGTCCATATACACGCTTCTTCCCTTCTTCTTGAAGCCGGGAGTAAAGACATGGAACCAGAAGTCTCTCACATTCGAGAACGGATGCAGGATAAAGACTTCCGCGCGTTCTAAGACTCCTGCGATCGGTTTTACCATTGACGTTCTTTACTTAGATGAGTTCGCGCACATTCCTTCGAACATCATCGAGCCATACTATACCGCGGCGTTTCCTACGGTATCCGCCGTGCAGAACTCCAAGATAATCATAACGTCTACTCCTAACGGTATGAACCTCTTCCACAAGCTTCTCACAGACGCTGAAAGGCCAGACGGAGATCCTCTGAAGAACAACTACAAGCCGATGAGGGTATACTGGTATCAGGTTCCTGGAAGGTTCGTGAGCTACATAAGGCTGAATCCGCACAAGCTGTATCAGCACGGAGTGAACAAAGACGAGATGTTCGCCTTTATAAACGAGAGGTTCGCTCATCTGACGAAGACCAAGCTGGAGTTCAACATGGACCAGCAGAAAGACGTCATACACGTATTCAACAACGACAAGTGCACCGACGAAGACGTGAAGGCGTTCACTTTCTTAGATTCCAACGGATACGAGACTTCGATATTGGCCGTCGCTGAGGTAACTACCTGGAAGGACGAGGCGGTCAAGGATATCGGTGGAGAAGACGCGTTCAACCAGGAATATGGCCTCAGGTTCATAAACTCGAGCAAGTCCCTTCTTTCCGAGTCTATAATAGACGAGCTCCTGAAATGCAAGAAGAACTATGTATACGAAGAGATATTCGAATTCAAGAACAAGCTGAGATTCTCGTATGAAGACCTCAAATGGGTCGACGACGATGAGGCATTCGCTCCTATAAGGAGGAAGGAATACAGGTTTGTCCTCTCTGTCGATATATCCGAAGGTCTCGGACAGGACTACTCTATAATAAACATATTCAAGATATCCGAGAAGCCGATAGAGGTCATAGAAGCGCAGAAGCACAAATACACCTCTATCTCTGACTTCTTCAGGCTAGAGCAGGTCGGCATATTCAGGAACAATTTCGTTTCGGTCAAGCAGCTTGCCGAGCTTCTATATATGATAGCCTTCGAATATCTGAATCCGGACAACGTAAAGATAGTTCTCGAGCTCAACAACTACGGAAACACTCTTCTCGCGGAGATGCCTCACGTATTCGACGGCAACAACAACTATGGATCGTCTGTCTTTGTCAGATATAAGCATAGGGCAGACGCGGTAGAGGAAAGGGTCGGGCTGAAGGTCGGCGAGAACAAGAACCTTATGGTAAAGGACTATCAGGACCTTATGTATAGCAAGGGATTCTACATAACAAACGAAGACAACATAAGAGAGATAACGACTTTCGTCAAGCATGTCACTTCTGCTGGAAACATAAGGTATGCCGCGGATGTCGGTCACGACGATACGGTCATGACCATAGTCAACGCCACTTCGATATTCGCCAAATCGGAATTCAGGGAGATGGTAGAGGAATGGGGAAACAAATTCAGCCCTAAGGAGTTCATGTCTTATGTCAACGAGTGCATGAAGCAGATAGATTATGTAGAAGGGGTAGACTACGGCCAAGTACTGAAAGTCAGGAAGCAGTTCATGAGCCGTCCGAAGGCGCAGCCTTCTGGAATAAACTGGTTCAACCAAAAATAAAAAAGCCGCTTTAAGCGGCTTTTCTAATATCAGCAGTTTGCTTCCATCGTCGCAGAAAGCCCTGCGGATCTCAGCTTTTCCTTCATCGTCGAGATAGTGTCATAGTCTCCGTATTTCACGTCGCATTTTCCTTGGAAGTGGACTATGTGAGCGCATTGGTTTGCTTGCTCTTGCTCGTGGCCGCATATCTTCATGAGACAAGTTATTACCCAGTCAAACGAGTTATAGTCGTCATTGTGAAGATCCAGCCTGTATGGCTTAGATAGTATCTCTTCAACTTTCGATTCTACTTGTTCTTTTGTTTTGCCCATATTGTGATCGCTTGTTTTTTGGTATATATTATATAGAAGAACCTTGTATTGTTGTGGCTGTTTTGTTCACAACGTCTACGATAGTGCTCTTTATGTCTTGTCCTTTGGCCCACTCTACGAATTTAGGAAGATGCTCTGCCCTGTCGTCGAAGAATACCAGCTCTTCAACGCCTAGCTTGGCGATAGTCTGCTCCAATAGGTGGCATTTGAATATGAAAGTGTCTCCGCCCCAGTTTAGATGAACTTCGTCGAATTCGATATTGTTGTCTCTCAATAGCTTGTCTACTTTCTCTCTCATTCCTGGAACCTTCGCCAGCCTTCCTGTCGCCAGGATTACATATGCGTCTGGATCGGCTGCTGCCTCCAGATATTTATTATACGTCCATTCGTTCTTAGGTATGTCGAATATCTCGTCGTCTATCGATTCAGGCTTGCCCCACCATCCTCTATGTGGCCATTCTGTTCCTGTCTTTTCCTTCCATACTATCTTTCCGTCTTCGGGAAGCGGCGTATGGAACAATGTATCATCGAAGTCGAAACAGATCAGTCTTTTGTATTGCATATGGGTTTTTCTTTTTACAAATATATATAAAATATTTTGATATATAACCTTAAATCAAAAAATCAAAAGAATGAAAACAGACTTGAAGAGCATATTGCTCTACGCCATATGCGCTCTTTTCTTGGCTTCTCTTTTCCTCAACATAAGAGGGTGCGGAAGAGAAAGCTATGACGAGCTGCAGAAGAAATACGAAGAAAAGCAGAAGTCTCTGGATTCTCTTCGATATGCGAATGTATATCTGAAGAAAGAGGCTCAAGGACTTACAGATGCCATATCCAAAAGAGATGCTGCCATAATGGACCTGAGGCTGAAGGTGGATTCTGTATCGAG